>OGWZ01000101.1_pt1 | contig 97478 bp, 78 predicted proteins | sample 1576141 | NCBI WGS metagenome assembly OGWZ01 (sample SAMEA3541512, study PRJEB24748) | human gut metagenome | biome: human gut; feature: human-associated habitat; material: faeces | place: China | collected 2012
AGTTCAAAATAGATGGTGTCACTTATGTAAGTAGTGATACAATTTTAAACACACGTATTAAATATATGGCAAAATAAGATGTACAAAGAGCAATTTGAAATAGTAACAAGTACCTCGGAGATTAATTGGTATATGATCTCTATAAATGAGGCTATGATGTCACTTCTTAATAAATGTGATATAGATTACAAGTCGTTACAAGACACTGTACTTCCTTTATGGTTGAATAAATATATAGAAGTAGGTATCGAAAAACGAGAAGACGTGAATTGTTACACCTATAAGAACATTAAAAAGTTCGAACTATTTTATCAAGATTATACCGGAAATGAATTCTCAAACAACAAGGTGGTTGTTGATAAAGTTGGGAATGTAGCAAAAGGTCTTGAAATAAGTTTAAAATTTGCCTTTAAATTAGCAGAATTATTAGGGAAATTTCCTCAAAGTTTTAACATTGTAATAAGTTATGACAATATGGATTTTATCGTTTCATTCTATTGCAAAAGAAAAAATGAGGAATGGCTAATTGATGATTTGGATTCTTATACAGAAGAGGCTATTATGGTAATGACGATTTAGTTTAAAGGATTCTGTATCCAATTTGCTGGCAGATTAGCAACATCTAACTGAGCAGGCTGCGCAGTTCGTCGAGATAAACGTCCACAGTAGGGTCGTACATGCGGCGCCATACGTCGCCCAAGAACGCAGCGCCACCGAACGAGAGCTCTTTCAGCTGCGCTATATGCTCTTTAGACACGCCGCCAAGCGCATAAACCTTGGCGTCGATGATGCCCTCTTCGGCTGCATGCTGCAAAGCGGCGGTAGAGAAAGCCGCCTCGTATCCAGCCTTTGAGATGCTATTGAAGATAGGACTCAGGAAGACGTAGTCGCTCGTGGGCTTCTTCTTCGCTACCTCTTCCAGACTATGGCACGAGCAGGATATGCTGCCCGAATATCCGTTGGGAGCATGAGGACAGCGGCGGTTGAGATGCACGCCGTGAAGCAGGAACTCGCCCGTCAGCGGAAAGTGGTCGTGCAGCACTATGCGGCTATGCCATCGCTCGGGAATCTGCCGTAGCAGTTCTCTGCATGCCTCAATCGTTGAGCCGGGCTTGCGCAGGTGCAGCAAGTCGAGTCCGTGCCCGAACAGTCGGTCTATGAAAAGAGCCTCTCCCGACACGAAGTCGGGAGAGGTTATTACGATCCATTTCATTGTGGAAATATGTAGTGATTGCTTGGTTGGTGCAGCTGAGACAGCTGCACCCCCTTTTGGGTGTATTGATTGCTCGGTTGGTGCAGCTGAGACAGCTGCACCCCCTTTTGGGTGTATTGTTCGCTCGGTTGGTGCAGCTGAGACAGCTGCACCCCCTTTGAGGTGTACTGTTTGCTTGGTTGGTGCAGTTCTTGATCTGGCAAGCGGCGAAGCCGAGCGGAGACAGCTGCACCCCCTGCTTACTTCTTCAGTTTCTCGATAATCATATCGGCAACCTTCTTGCCCGAAAGCATCATGCCGCCGAAGATTGGTCCCATGCGAGGAGTGCCGGCAACGGCAGACGAAGCCATACCGCAGACATACAGACCAGGATAGACCTCGCGTGTGCCTTCAACAACCATACGCTCACCCTCAACAACGTCGAGCGAACGCTCGCCAATAACGCCGCCAGTCGCGGTGTCGAGCTGTATGCCGTTCTTGCGTGCTACCACCTTGCACATCTCGCTGTCGTGACCAGTGCCGTCGATAACGCACTTAGCCATGATGTTAAGCGGGTCTACGTGCAGACCTTCGCGCAGCACCGGAGTCCAGTTGACTACCACACCGCTCACCACGTTGTTCTTGAACACCACGTCCTCTACCGAGTAGCAGTTGAAGATGGTAGCGCCAGCGTGTACGGCGTGATAGAGCAGTGACGATGTGCTCTCTACAGAGTCGATAGTGTAGAGTCCGTCCTCGAATGCCTGGTAGTTGATGTCGAAATCCTTGACGATGTGCATCGCCTCCTCCTGAATGACAATCTGGTTGAACATCATTGCGCCGCCCCACATGCCGCCGCCGGGAGAGAGCTTACGGTCGAACTGAGCCACTTTCAGTCCGGCTTTAGCCAGATAGTAAGCGGCAACGATGCCTGAAGGACCGCCGCCAACGATGGCTACATCAAGGTCCAAATTGTTCTGAAGCTTGTCGAAATAGGTAGTGATAATACCTTTTGATACTTGTGTTTCAATCATTTTATTAAGTGTTTATTGGGTTTTTATATTCTTTTTCTTTTCTCTCAGCCGTTTTATTTGCCCTCTTGACAGCTCTTGAGCGAGTGGCTGATGCGTGCAGCGCAGAAGTTAGGACCGCACATCGTGCAGTAGTTGGCGTCAACGTTGTTGCTCGACTTGTAGTATTCGAGTGCACGCTCCGGGTCGAGTGCCAAGTTGAACTGGTCCTTCCAGCGGAAGTCGTAACGAGCCTTGCTCAAAGCGTTGTCGCGTATGGTAGCTCCGGGGTGACCCTTAGCCAAGTCAGCCGCATGAGCCGCAATCTTATATGTAACGACGCCCGTGCGTACGTCCTCCTTCTCAGGCAGAGCGAGGTGCTCCTTCGGCGTAACGTAGCAGAGCATAGCCGTTCCGTACCAGCCAATCATTGCAGCGCCGATGGCAGAAGTTATGTGGTCGTAAGCCGGAGCGATGTCTGTAACGAGCGGACCGAGCGTGTAGAACGGTGCGCCGTGACACTTCTCAATCTGTCGCTCCATGTTCTCCTTGATCTTGTGCATAGGCACGTGTCCCGGACCCTCGATGAATGCCTGAACGTTCTTAGCCCAAGCACGCTCAACCAGTTCGCCCATAGTGTCGAGCTCGGCAAACTGCGCAGCGTCGTTGGCGTCGTATGTAGAACCGGGGCGCAAACCGTCGCCCAAAGAGATGGCAACATCGTACTTGGCGCAGATGTCGCAGATGTCGTCGAAGTGCTCGTAGAGGAAACTCTCCTTCTGATGCACCTTGCACCACTTGGAGATGATGCTGCCGCCGCGGCTTACGATGCCCGTAAGACGAGTGTCGGCGAGGTGAATGTTCTGAAGACGAATGCCGCAGTGGATGGTGAAGTAGTCGACACCCTGCTCGCACTGCTCAATCAATGTATCGCGGAAAATCTCCCAAGTGAGGTCTTCTGCCTTGCCGTTCACCTTCTCGAACGCCTGATACATAGGCACTGTGCCTACCGGAACCGGACAGTTGCGCAGAATCCACTCGCGTGTTTCGTGTATGTCGTTGCCCGTTGAGAGGTCCATCAATGTGTCGCCGCCCCATTTGCAGCTCCATACAGCCTTCTCAACCTCCTCCTGCATGCCGGAAGTGGTGGCAGAGTTGCCGATGTTGGTGTTAATCTTCACGAGGAAGTTGGTGCCGATGATCATTGGCTCCGACTCGGGGTGCTTTCTGTTGGCAGGAATCACAGCTCTGCCTTCGGCTATCTCCTTGCATACGAATGCCGGAGTGATGTGTGTCTTGATGCCAAGCTCCTCGCAGTTCATGTTCTCGCGGATGGCTACATACTCCATCTCCTGTGTGATGACGCCCTGCTTGGCGAAGTACATCTGTGTCTCGCCCTCCTTGCGACCGTCTATCCACGACTGGCGCAGCTTCGGCAGACCCTTCTCCAGGTCTATCTGCACGTTAGGGTCGCTGTACGGACCGCTTGTGTCGTATACGTACACCGGATCGTTAGGTTCGACGCGACGCTCGCCGCCCTCTACTGTGATGGTAGGCGTAAGGCTCACTTTGCGCATACCCACCTTAATCTCGGGGTAGAGCTTGCCGCTGAGATACACCTTCTCGGAAGAAGGATAGTTGAATTTGATATTTGTTTCCATTATCTGTTTGGTTTTATAAGGCTTATAAATTGTTTCATTTCTTCTGTTGGGCTTTCGGCGTTCAGAATGCCACCGCTTACGGCGATGCCCGTCACGCCGGTCTGCATTATGTCGGCGATGTCCGACTTCAGTATGCCGCCGATGGCTACGATGGGCAGGTCGATGCCGTGTGCCTTCATGTCGCTGACGATGCGCTTGTAGCCCTCCAGACCCAACACCGGCGAGAGGTTTTTCTTTGTCGTGGTGAAGCGGAACGGACCGCAGCCTATGTAGTCGGCACCTTGCCGGTGCAGACGCTCAATGTCTTCGAAGGTGTTAGCCGTGCCGCCGATTATTCTGTCGTTGCCGAGCAGCCTACGCGCCTCGTCAACCGGCATGTCGTTCTTGCCGAGATGCACGCCGTCGGCTCCGCAGCGCTCCACAAGCTCCGCATGGTCGTCGAGAACGAACACCGCTTCGTGCTCTTTGCACAACTTGCCAATCTGTTCGGCTGCAGCGAGGAACTCCTCCTCCGAGGCGTTCTTCATGCGCAGCTGAACCCATCGGCATCCGCCTTCAAGTGCCAAGCGAGCGCCCTCTACATATCCGTAGCGTTCGTTGGAATGAGTAATAAACTGTATCATAGGATAATTTGTTTTTCGGGGTTGAACAAATGGTTAACCGGTCCGTGACCTTCGCCGATGTGCACATCCTTGCCAGCTTCCAAGGCCTGTGAAAGGTAAGTCTTGGCTTGCGCTACGGCGTCAGCCAATGCAAGTCCGCGAGCCATGAACGCAGCGATGGCAGAAGACAGCGTGCAGCCCGTGCCGTGCGTGTTGCGTGTGGCTATCGCTTCGTGAACGAACGAGCAGACCTCGTCGTTCGGCAGGTACAGCTTGTCTACCTTCCTGCCCTCAAGATGTCCGCCCTTGATAAGCACAGCCTTGCAGCCCAATGCCAAAATGCTGCGTCCTGCAGCATCCATATCGTCAATAGAGCTGATAGAAAGGTTGGAGAGCACTTCCGCCTCGGGAATGTTCGGCGTGAGCAGGGTAGCCATAGGGAGCAAGCGGCTGCAGAACGTGCCCAAAGCGTCCTTCTGCATGAGCATCGAACCGCTCGTAGACACCATTACCGGGTCGACGACGAGCTTTTGCGTGGAATACTGTTGCAGCGTGTCGGCAATAGCCAGGATAGTAGCCTGGTCGTTCACCATTCCTACCTTTATAGCCGTAGGCTTTATGTCGTCCATAACCGCCCGTATCTGTCCTGCCACTATCTCCGGCTGTATGGCTTGAATGGCTTGCACGCCCAATGTGTTCTGCACCGTGACGGACGTGATGGCGGAAGCGGCATAAACGCCTAAAGCCGACATAGTCTTAATGTCAGCCTGAACGCCCGCTCCGCCACAGCTATCGGAACCGGCAATGGTAAGTGCGCAAATGTACCTCATGCTCTTTGTCTTTTTTTGTCTGGAGGCGCATCCGTTGGTCTTACTACCAAAAGAAAATACGGAATAGAAACTGCTCCGAGCATCACGTCATACCTTATATAATAAGTATGGATGTCTGAAGCAATCCCTGCGGCAGCATTATCTGCGTCAGGTTCTATGGGTATAATCTCAGCAACACAATCGTGAAGCACCCCTTATTTCTTGTTAGTCGATTTAAAACGTTGGCAAAAGTAACCAATTATTAGTGAAAACAGCAATAAGCAAATATAATTTAAGATTTATTCACGCTCTCAACTTTTGTGGCTTTCGCAAACAAGATGTAATTTTGCACTTGCTAAAAACATTACACCAGAAACGTATGAACAAAGATATAATAGACAGACTGAACGAATTGGGCGGCAGCGGAGAACCATTTCTGTTTGTTGCCGACTACAAAGGCGACAAGGCTTATATTAAGAAACTCGCGGAGATTGACCCCTGCGAGTGTCTCTACGACTTCGGCAGTCATACCAACGCCGTTGAAGGCAGCACCAGTCTGCTTCCTGCTGAGATAGAGTGGGAGGTGGAGGCACCGAAGTACGACGAATACGAGCGCAGCTTCAACATCGTGAAGAACAATATGCTGGCTGGCAATAGCTATCTCGCCAACCTGACATGCCAGGTGGCGGTGCGCTGCAACCTTTCCGTTGAGGACATCTTCCGCCACTCGAAAGGCAAGTACAAGTTGCTGCTGAACAATCCGTCGCAAGGCATAGGTCGGTTCGTGTGCTTCTCGCCCGAAACGTTCGTGCAGATAAGAGGCGGCAGAATCTACTCCTACCCTATGAAGGGCACAATCGACGCTGCGTTGCCCGACGCTGAACAGGTGCTGATGGACGACAAGAAGGAAGCGGCAGAACATGCAACCATTGTAGATCTGATACGTAACGATCTGAACATGGTGGCTGAGGATGTGAAGGTAGAGAAGTTCCGCTTCGTGGACGTCCTGCACACCAATAAGGGCGACATCTTGCAGACAAGTTCGGAGATAAGCGGCAAGTTGCCCTCCGACTACACGCAGCGCATCGGAGACATACTCGCAGCGCAGCTGCCTGCCGGAAGCATAACGGGTGCGCCTAAGAAGAAAACCTGCCAGATAATAGACGAAGCGGAGACGTACGAGCGCGGATTCTATACCGGCATCATGGGCATATACACAGGCGGCGAGCTCGATTCAGCCGTGATGATACGCTTCATAGAGCAGACCGACGAGGGAATGTTCTTCAAGGCAGGCGGTGGCATCACGTCGCAGAGCCAGTGCATGAAGGAATATGAGGAGGTGCTGCAGAAGGTGTATCTCCCGATAACAAAATAGACGCAAGTGAAAATGCAGCAGTTTATAGAAACAATAAAGATAAAGGACGGAAAGGCACTGAACCTAAGTTTTCATCAGTCAAGAATGTGCCGCACGATGCGCCACTTCTTTGCCGATGCGCCGGTGCCTGCGCTCGCCGACGTACTGTCGCCCATGCCCGACATGCAGTTCTACAAGGCAAGGGTCTTGTACGATGGGCAGGGCGTTGTAGATGTGCAATACGCACCCTATACAATGCGCGAGATACGCAGTCTGAAGGTCGTTGTGAACGACCGGATAGACTACTCGTTCAAGAGCGCAGACCGCAGTCGTCTTAATCGTCTTACAGCACAGAAAGGCGACTGCGACGAGATAATAATCGTAAAGAACGGGCTGGTTACGGATACCTCGTTCACAAACATCGCTGTGTTCGACGGCGAGCAATGGCTTACGCCCAGACATCCGCTTCTCATGGGCACAAAGCGCGCCAGTCTGCTCGAAAAACACATCCTGAAAGAAGCGGATATAAGCGTAGAAACGTTGATGAGAGCACAGAAAGTGAGCCTCATCAACGCCATGATTGATTTGGGTGAGCGTGAAATAGCCTTAGAGAATGTCATCGGATTCCGTCCGCCGTCCAATCGGATTCCGTCCGCCATCCAATCGGATTCCGTTCGCCACGTACCGACTTCTAATGAGTGATAAAGTTGCGAATCATGCGCCTTCCTTTCGGAGTGAGTATCGATTCGGGGTGGAACTGTATGCCGTGCACATCGTAGGTGCGGTGTCTTAGCGCCATTACCAGTCCTTCTTCGCTCAGCGCCGTCACTTCCAGTTCGGCAGGAAATTTGTTCTGCTTCACAACCCACGAGTGGTAGCGACCCACAAGTATGTTGTCGGGCATATCGCTGAAGATATAATCGTCGGCAACGATGCTCACCTTCGACTGTATGCCGTGGAACACCGTTGGCAGGTTGTGAATCTCGGCGCCGAACACTTCGCCGATAGCCTGCTCGCCGAGGCAAACGCCGAGGATAGGTTTGGTGGGAGCGTACCGGCGTATGACGGCTTTCAGCAAGCCAGCCTCGTCGGGCACGCCCGGACCAGGCGAGAGTATAATCTTGTCGAAACGCTCCACGTCGTCAAGCTCGAAGCGGTCGTTACGCCAAACGGTTACGTTCACATCAGCGCCTCCTTCTTCGGTTATGTACTGAAATAGATTGTATGTGAAAGAGTCGTAATTGTCAATGAGTAGTATATTCATACAAACAAAGGTATTACAATATTTCTGAATATCAAAATTTTATTTGTAACTTTGCAGAAATTATATACAACAACAACCAGAGTTTTTATATCGTAAAAAATGCATACAAGAGAAGAAAAACTGAAAGCGTTCGGACGTATGCTCGATGTGCTCGACACATTGCGCGAGAAATGCCCGTGGGACCGCAAGCAGACTAATGAGTCGTTGCGCCCGAATACCATAGAAGAAACTTACGAACTGTGCGACGCTCTGCTGAAAGACGACGAGCCGAACATCTGCAAGGAGCTTGGCGACGTGCTGCTGCACGTGGGCTTCTACGCACGAATCGGAGAGGAGAAGGGCGAGTTTGATATCGCCGACGTGTGCGACAAGCTCGTAGACAAACTCATCTACCGCCATCCGCATGTATATCATCCGTCGCAGGTGGGTGCGCCCGACCCGAAGCCGCTGCCTTACGGCGAGCAGGCTGACGAGCATCTGGAGAACACAGCGAAGACTTCGCAGCAGGTGACGGAGAAGTGGGAGCAGCTGAAGCTGAAGGAGAAGGACGGCAACAAGAGTGTGCTTGCCGGTGTGCCCGACGCTCTGCCATCGCTCATCAAGGCTTACCGCGTGCAGGACAAGGCGCGCAATGTGGGCTTCGACTGGGAAGACAAGGGCGATGTATGGGCTAAGGTGCGCGAGGAACTCGGCGAACTGGAGACAGAACTGCGCCGAGAGGACAAGGAGCGCTCTACAGAGGAGTTCGGCGACTTCCTCTTCTCGCTCATCAACGCTGCACGTCTATACAAGATTAATCCGGACACGGCTCTCGAAAAGACAAATGCCAAGTTTATTCGCCGCTTCAACTATATTGAGCAGCACAGCATAAAGATTGGCAAGCCGCTGAAGGATATGACGCTCGGCGAGATGGACGCGCTCTGGAATGAGGCGAAAAACAACGAATAACCATTTAAATAAGGATATTATGAAGAGTCTTGAAATATTGCTGCGTCCTTTCTGTAAGGGAGGCGTAGCACTTCTGTTCCTCGCCTTGCTTATGGCTGCCTGCAACGGCAAGCCGGAGAAAGCGCAGCCGGAGAATGCAGCCGAGGCTGAGGAGGTGAACGACACCACCGTCTACGGCGTGTGTGGCGAAGGTACATCAATGCACTCGCTCGAACTGATTACGTCTGCCGGCGACACGCTCGTCTATACGCTTCTCGATCAGGACGCAGAGACCGAGGTGGAGACTCCGTCTGACGTGAAGGGCGGACTCATGGCTGGCGACAAGATGGCTGTGACGGGTCATAAGACGGCTGACGAACTGGTGGCTGACAGAGTGATAAACGTGACATCGCTACTCGGACATTGGACAAGCATCGACAAGAACTTCACGATAGAGGAGGGCGGAACGGTGCACTCTGCCGTTAAGGCTGAGACCAATCCGTGGACTTCATGGAAGATTCTCAACGGTAGTCTGCTGCTCAACCGCGACACGTTCGCCATCGATGGTCTGAGCGCCGACTCGCTCTATCTGGAGAACGCAAACGGAATCTTTACATTCAAGAGACAGAAGTAGAGACCGCTCTTTAAACGAAAGAATAATCTCTGCTCTTAAACGAAAGAAGTAAGAAAAACAAGTGGAGATAGTGTAAAACTATGGAACCATTCAAGATACATATACTTGGTTGCGGCAGTGCGCTGCCCACGTTGCGCCATAATCCTTCGGCGCAGGTGGTGGAGATACGCGAGAAGCAGTTTCTCGTCGATTGCGGTGAAGGCACTCAGCTGCAGATGCGCCGTTCGAAGATAGGCTTCAACCGTCTTTGCGCTGTGTTCATCAGTCATATTCACGGCGACCATTGCTTCGGACTCATCGGTATGCTCTCGTCGTTCGGCTTGCTCGGACGCACCATGCCGCTCGCTATCTATGCGCCGAAAGAACTGAAGCCGGTGCTCGACATGCTGCTGGAGACATTCTGCAATGATTTCGACTACGAGATACAGTTTCATGCCGTCGATACGAAGAAGCGTGCTGTCATCTACGAGGATCGCAGTCTGACTGTCGAGTCTATTCCGCTGAAGCATCGTGAGCCGTGCGCCGGTTTCCTCTTCCGCGAGAAGCCGACGCTGCCGCATATACGCCGCGACATGATAGACTTCTACCATATCCCCGTGTCGCAGATAAACAACATAAAGAACGGCGCGTCGTGGACTGACGAAGACGGCAACGTGATACCGAGCAGTAGACTGACACGCCCTGCCGACCCGCCGCGCAGTTATGCTTACTGCAGCGACACTTGCTATCTGCCCGAACTGCATAAGCAGCTTGAGGGCACAACGTGCATCTATCATGAGACGACGTATGCTACGGAGGATGAGGAGAAGGCTACGAAGTATTGTCATAGTACGGCGGCGCAGGCGGCTCAGGTGGCTCGCGACGCTCACGCAGGACGTCTTCTGCTGGGTCATTACAGCTCTAAATACGACAATGAGCAGGTGCTTCTTGATGAGGCTCGCGCTGTGTTCCCTGCGTCTGAACTGACGCGTGAGGGCATGGTCGTGGAACTGAAGTAATAAAAATATGCGAGCATAGGTCTTCGATTTGCACTATCTCTAAATAAGATAGGCTGCATCTCAACAATAAAAATATGCGAGCATATTTTGTATTGTCTTCGATTTGCACTATCTTTGCATACAAATAACGTTATATGGGAATTTTTGGATTTTTTAATAAGAACAAGAAAGAAGTTCTTGACAATGGTCTGGAGAAGACAAAACACAGCGTCTTCGACAAGATTTCTCGTGCTGTCATGGGTAAGTCAACTGTCGACGACGAAGTGCTCGATAATCTCGAGGAGGCTCTTATCACATCGGATATCGGTGTTGACACAACCCTGAAGATTATCAAGCGCATCGAGGAACGTGTGGCACGCGACAAGTATGTGTCTACGTCGGAACTTAACAATATCATGCGCGACGAGATTGCATCGCTGCTCACCGAGAATAACACTGCTGATAACGAGGATTGGGAATTGCCTACCGATCATCGTCCTTACGTAATTCTTGTTGTAGGTGTGAACGGCGTTGGCAAGACAACTACCATTGGCAAATTGGCTTATCAGTTCAAGAAATCGGGCAAGAAGGTGTATCTCGGTGCTGCCGACACATTCCGTGCTGCTGCCGTTGAGCAGATATGCATCTGGGGCGAGCGCGTCGGTGTGCCCGTTGTGAAGCAGCAGATGGGTGCCGACCCAGCATCCGTAGCTTTCGACACCCTGTCTTCGGCTAAGGCTAACGGTGCCGACGTCGTAATCATCGATACCGCAGGACGTCTGCACAACAAGGTGGGCTTGATGAACGAGCTGAAGAAGATAAAGGATGTTATGAAGAAGGTGCTGCCCGAAGCACCCGACGAAGTGCTGCTCGTGCTCGACGGCAGTACCGGTCAGAACGCTTTCGAACAGGCAAAGCAGTTCTCGCAGGTTACACAGATCACATCGCTTGCCATCACTAAGCTCGACGGAACAGCGAAGGGTGGTGTGGTTATCGGCATCAGCGACCAGCTTAAGGTGCCGGTGAAGTATATCGGACTCGGCGAGTCGATGGAGGCATTGCAGCTCTTCAACAAGCGTCAGTTCGTCGATTCGTTGTTCAAGAAGTAATTATGAAGAAAGGACAGGTAGATATTATAACTATGGGCTGCTCAAAGAATCTTGTCGACAGCGAGAAGCTGATGACACTTTTCGAGCAGGCTGGCTATCATTGCACCCACGATGCAAAGCGCATCGAGGGCGAAATTGTTGTTATCAACACTTGCGGCTTCATTGAGGACGCAAAGCAGGAGAGCATCGACACCATTCTCGAACTCGTTCAGGCTAAGGAGGAGGGCAAGATAAGCAAACTCTTCGTTATGGGTTGTCTCTCGCAACGCTATCAGAAGGAGCTCGAGGAGGAGATTCCGCAGGTGGACAAATATTACGGCAAGTTCAACTTCAAGCAGTTGCTTACCGACCTCGGCAAGCCCGAAGAGCCTACATGCTCTGGCGCTCGCCATATCACTACGCCGCATCACTATGCCTACATTAAGATTAGCGAGGGATGCGACCGCCGTTGTGCTTATTGTGCTATACCTATCATCACCGGTAAGCATGTCAGCCGTCCGAAGGAGGAAATTCTGGAGGAGGTGCGCGAACTCGTGGCTAACGGCGTGAAGGAGTTCCAGATAATCGCTCAGGAACTTACATATTATGGTGTGGACATTGACGGCAAGCGTCACATCGCCGACCTTATCTCGGACATTGCAGATATAAAAGGCGCTAAGTGGATTCGTCTGCACTACGCTTATCCTAATCAGTTCCCATTCGAACTGCTCGACGTAATTCGCGAGAAGCCGAACGTATGCAAGTATCTCGACATTGCTTTGCAGCACATCTCCGACAATATGCTCACACGTATGCACCGCCATGTTACTAAGGCAGAGACAATGGAGTTCATCGAGCGCATCCGCAAGGAGGTGCCGGGTCTGCATCTGCGCACAACGCTGCTCGTCGGATTCCCTGGCGAGACAGAGGACGACTTCAAGGAACTTGTAGATTTCGTGAAGTGGGCACGCTTCGAGCGTATGGGTGCTTTCGCCTACTCAGAGGAGGAAGGCACATATAGCGCCGAACATTACGAGGACGATGTGCCTGCTGAGGTTAAGCAGCGCCGTCTCGACAAGCTTATGGCTGTGCAGCAGCGCATAAGTGCTGAGGTGGAAGCAGCCAAGGTAGGCAGCGTTCTAAAGACCATCATCGACCGCAAGGAGGGCGATTACTATGTAGGTCGTACAGAGTTCTGCTCGCCGGAGGTAGACCCTGAGGTGCTCATCAAGGCTACGCGCCGTCTGCGTGTCGGCTCGTTCTACGATGTGCGCATCACAGACAGTGACGACTTCGACCTCTATGGCGAAGTGGAATAAATAGTATCATCACAATCTTACACAATCTCACCTTATATTATATATGAACAATAAGGAATACATCACCGAGTTGTCTCGTCGTACGGGATATTCGCAGGAGAACACTCAGCGCATGGTGCGTTGCGTGTTGGAGTCTATTGCCTCTACGTTCGATGAAGGTGAGAATGTGTCTGTGCCCGATTTCGGCACTTTCGAACTGAAGAAACGCATGGAACGCATCGTTGTCAATCCGTCTACGGGACAGCGTATGCTCGTTCCGCCGAAGATAGTGCTCAACTTCAAGCCGGCTTCTTCCGTGAAGAACAAGATGAAGAAAGGAGACGACGCGAATGGCTAAGGTGAACGATTTTGCTCGCGAACTGAGTGAGAAGTACGGCTTGTCGCTTGGTGACGCTTCCGACTTTGTCAGCGCAATGTTCGATGTCGTTAAGGAAGAACTTGACGGCGCCGACAGTTCGGTGAAGATAAAAGGCTTCGGCACTTTCAAGGTGTCGGCAGTTGGTGCACGCGCCAGTGTCGACGTAAATACCGGCGAACGTATCATTATAGATGGACGCAACAAGATTTCGTTTACCCCCGAGGTCTTGCTGCGCGATCGTGTGAACCGTCCGTTCGTGCAGTTCGAGACCGTCGTGCTCAACGATGGCGTCGACTTTTCTGAGATTGATGAGGAAAGCGAGGAAGAACTTGATTCTGTAACAGAAACGGAACCTCAGGGGGTGCAGTTGTCCCCAACTGCACCAACCAGTCAGCCAACCGACCAATCAACCGATCAACCTACACATTTTGAGCAACCTCAGGGGGTGCAGTTGTCCTCAACTGCACCAACCAATCAGTCAACCGACCAGCCCGCACCTGTAGAGCAACCTCAGGGGGTGCAGTTGTCCTCAACTGCACCAACCGATCAGTCAACCGACCTGCCCGCACCTGCAGAGCAACCTCAGGGGGTGCAGTTGAGGACAACTGCACCAACCGGTCAGCCGACCGACCAGCCAGCACATGCAGAGCAACCTCAGGGGGTGCAGTTGTCCCCAACTGCACCAACCGGTCAGCCAACCGGTCAGCCGACCGATCAGTCCGCCAATCTGCAATCTCCCTCTGTAACAGCATCAAAGGCTGTAAACACAGAGGAGCATCGTGATATGGCTCGCCGTCTGATGACGCCAAAGACTGAAACTATAGAAGAAGACAGCGAGGAATCGGACGACAAAACAACCGCAACAGCCCCTGAAGCAGACGATGAAGGCATAGTAATAGGCGGATGCAGACAGCGCAGTCCGCGTATTATGTATGTTCTCACCATCGCCTCGTTCCTTATACTCGTAAGTCTTGGCATCGGCATGTACTTCCTCTATCAGCGTATTGAGGAGAAAAACCATGTGATAGATCGACTTGAGAGTCGCCTTTACGCTCAGCAGGAAGCTGCGGAGCGCGCTGACGCACAGCCCGCTGTAGCAGTCAAGGATACGATTGTGCCCAATGATTCATTGCGTGCTGCAGAGTTGCATGCTGCAGAAAAGGCGAAGAAGGATTCTATAGCTGCGTCAAAGTCGGCAGGTGAAGCCAAGACATCGCAGGCTTCTGCTGCTACCCCCACCGCCACTACACCTTCCGACTACAACTACGACACTCGCGTGCGCACGGGTGCATATATAATAGTAGGTGTAGCCAAGACCGTGACAGTACAACCTGGTCAGACCCTCGCTTCGATAAGTAAGGCTTATCTCGGCGAAGGCATGGAATGCTACGTCGAGGTGCTTAACAATCGCCATAGTGTAAAGGTTGGCGAAAAGTTAAAAATACCCCAACTGAAGCTAAAACCGCGTAAAAGATAAAGTAAGAGTAACATTTTGTAAATTTTTGCTTGTTACTTTCAAAAATTAATTGTAACTTCGCCTGCGAAATATTAATCAAACTTTTATTAACTTAATAACAAACAGGCAGATGAAGAAATACAACTTTAATGCAGGACCTTCTATTCTTCCTCGCGAAGTGATCGAAAACACAGCAAAACAGATTTTGGATTTTAACGGTTCAGGTCTTTCTTTGGCTGAGATTAGCCATCGTGCAAAAGATTTTCAACCGGTTGTTGATGAGGCAGTTGCTCTCATCAAGGAACTCTTGAAGGTGCCAGAAGGCTACTCGGTATTGTTCCTCGGTGGTGGTGCTTCTTTGGAATTCTGCATGGTTCCTTTCAACTTCCTTATCAAGAAGGCAGGCTATCTCAACACAGGTACATGGGCAAAGAAGGCTTTGAAAGAGGCAAAGCTCATAGGCGAAGCTGTAGAAGTAGCATCGTCTGCTGACGCTGGCTATACCTTCTATCCGAAGGATTACGAATGCCCGACAGACCTCGACTATTTGCATATCACAACAAACAATACTATTTATGGTACCGAAATCCGCAAGGAGCCGGAAGTACCCGTAAGACTTATCGGCGATATGTCTTCTGATATCTTCAGCCGTCCTATCGACGTCGCTAAGTACGACTGCATCTATGCAGGCGCCCAGAAGAACCTCGCTATGGCTGGTGTTACCCTCATCATCGTAAAGGATGACTGCTTGGGTAAGGCTCCGCGTCAGATTCCTACAATGCTCGACTACCGTACACACGTAGAGAAGGGATCTATGTTCAACACTCCTCCAGTAGTTCCTATCTACTGCGCTCTCGAAACACTGCGCTGGATCAAGGCTCAGGGTGGAGTAGAGGAGATGGCACGCCGTGCTGAGGCTCGCGCAAAGGTGCTCTACGACGAAATCGACCGCAACAAGCTGTTCCGTGGTACAGTAGAGAAGGACTCTCGTTCTCTGATGAACATCTGTTTCGTTATGAACGACGAGTACAAGGATCTTGAGAAGCCGTTCTTCGAGTACGCTACACAGCGTGGCATGGTCGGCATCAAGGGTCACCGTTCGGTAGGTGGCTTCCGCGCAAGCTGCTACAACGCTATGCCTATGGAAGGCGTAGAGGCTCTCGTTAAGTGCATGCAGGATTTTGAAAAGGAACATTAATAAATAGTATAGCTATGAAAGTATTAGTGGCAACAGAGAAACCGTTTGCAAAGGCAGCGGTTGACGGCATTAAGGCTGAGATAGAAGGTGCAGGCAACGAACTCGTTTTGCTTGAGAAATATACAGAAAAGCAGCAGCTTCTCGACGCTGTGGCTGGCGCTGACGCAATGATCGTGCGCTCAGACAAGGTTACACCTGAAGTGCTCGACGCTGCAAAGCAGCTTAAGATTGTTGTACGTGCCGGTGCTGGTTACGACAATGTCGATTGTGCTTACGCTAAGGAGAAGAACGTTGTTGTTGAGAACACACCTGGTCAGAACTCTAATGCTGTGGCTGAGCTCGTATTCGGTTTGCTCGTTTACGGCGTGCGCAACTTCTACAACGGCAAGTCGGGTAGCGAGTTGAAGGGCAAGAAGCTTGGTATTCTCGCGTTCGGCAACGTAGGTAGAAACGTGGCTCGCATCGCTAAGGGCTTCGAAATGGAAGTTTACGCTTACGACGCTTTCTGCCCGAAGGAGGCTATCGAGGCAGCTGGCGTTAAGGCAGTTGACTCTCAGGACGCTCTCTTCGAGAACTGCGACATCGTTTCGCTGCACATCCCTGCTACTCCTGAAACAAAGCAGAGCATCAACGCTGCTCTTGTTGGCAAGCTCCACAAGAACGGCATCCTCATCAATACAGCGCGTAAGGAAGTTATCAACGAGCCCGAACTCCTTGCCCTCATGGCAGAACGCACCGACCTGAAGTTCATCACAGACATCATGCCGGACGCTAACGAAGAGTTCCAGAAGCTCGAAGGCAGATACTTCTCTACACCTAAGAAGATGGGTGCTCAGACAGCAGAGGCTAACACCAACGCTGGTATCGCAGCTGCTAAGCAAATCAACGCTTTCTTCGCTGACGGCTGCACTAAGTTCCAAGTTAACAAGTAATTAAGTAAAAATCCCCGATAACCCCACCCCTTTGCCCCATAGGGAGGACATAGTGGTGGGGTTTTTAAAATATATCACACAATGGCAACAGTAAAACCATTCCGTGGCGTACGTCCACCGCAAGACCTTGTTGAAGAAATAGCATCACGTCCTTACGACGTGCTCGATAGTGAAGAGGCAAGAGCAGAGGCTGGCAATAACGAGAAGAGTCTTTATCATATCATTAAACCAGAAATCGACTTCGAGCCTGGCACAAGCGAGTACGATCCGCGCGTTTACGAGAAGGCTGCCGCTAACTTCAAGATGTTTCAGGAGAAGGGTTGGCTTCGTCAGGACGCAGACGAGAACTATTATATCTACGCTCAGACAATGAACGGCAAGACTCAGTACGGACTTGTTGTGGGTGCTTTCGTCAACGATTATCTCGACGGCACAATCAAGAAGCACGAGCTGACACGCCGCGATAAGGAGGAAGACCGCATGAAGCATGTTCGCGTAAACGACGCTAACATCGAACCGGTGTTCTTCGCTTATCCTGACAACGAGGTGCTCGACGCGCTCATCAAGCGCTACGCTGCAACAAAACCCGAGTACGACTTCGTTGCTCCCGACGACGGCTTCGGCCATCAGCTCTGGGTTGTCAGCGACAAGGCAGATATCGACGTAATCACCAAGGAGTTTGCTAAGATGCCGGCTCTCTACATCGCCGACGGTCACCACCGCAGCGCTGCTGCTGCTCTCGTTGGCGCAGAGAAGGCTAAGAACAATCCTAATCACAAGGGCGACGAGGAGTACAACTACTTCATGGCTGTTTGCTTCCAGGCATCGCAGCTCACCGTGCTCGACTATAACCGAGTTGTTAAGGACCTCAACGGACTTACATCAGAGCAGTTCCTCGACGCTTTGCGCGAGAACTTCGAGGTTGAGGACAAGGGTGAGGCTATCTACAAGCCGCAGCACCTGCACGAGTTCTCGCTCTACCTCGATGGTCACTGGTTTGCTCTCAATGCCAAGCAGGGCACATACGACGACCACGACCCGATTGGCGTTCTCGACGTAGACATCTCGAGTCGTCTTATCCTCGACAAGGTTCTCGGCATCACCGACCTGCGTTCAGATAAGCGCATCGACTTCGTAGGTGGTCTCCGCGGTCTCGAAGAGCTGAAGCGTCGCGTAGACAGCGGCGAGATGCGCATGGCGCTCGCCCTCTATCCGGTTTCAATGAAGCAGATTATTGACATCGCCGACAGCGGAAAGATCATGCCGCCGAAGGCAACATGGTTTGAGCCTAAGCTTCGCTCAGGACTCGTCATCCACAAGCTGTCGTAACATAGTAGTAGATAAGTGAATAAGCAACGAGTAGACAAGGTGGTTTGCATAAACATTTGTTATGCATCTCGCCTTGTCTACTTGTCAATTTAATATCAATGGAGCAAAAAGACGAATTTCTTACAATCACAGACACACCCGCAGAAGGCTTCTACAGCGAGAAACGCAGTAAGTTTCTCGCTTTTGCCTTTCATGTCACTTCCGAAGAGGAGGTGAAGCAATACGTAGCAGAGTTTCGCAAGAAGTATTATGACGCACGCCATGTGTGCTGGGCATACATGCTCGGTGCCGACCGTACCGATTTCCGTGCCAACGACGACGGCGAGCCGAGCAGCACAGCCGGCAAGCCCATCCTCGGACAGATCAACAAGAACGAGCTGACCGACATTCTTATCATCGTCGTGCGCTATTACGGAGGTGTCAATCTTGGCACAAGCGGACTTATTGTTGCCTATCGCACTGCAGCGGCAGAGGCAATAGCCAACGCAGAGATTGTAAGTCAGTTCGTAGAGGAGGAGGTTGTTTTCGATTTTCCTTACATTATGATGAACGATGTAATGAAAATCATCAAGGATATGTCGCCCCACATCATCAGCCAGACCTACGACAACACCTGCGAGATGAAACTCTCAATTCGTAAGTCGGAGGCTCCAATGCTTAAAGCCAAGTTTGATAAACTTGCGTTTAAAGACGATTAGTTGAAAATATCCCCCATATCTTCCATGATCGCCGTAACCATCACATCCTAAGCGCAATAAAGGCTGGGAGATATCCCTTTTTAAAGGATATCTTCCAGCCTATCTACCAGCTTTTGGAGCTATCTTCCAGCTATTATTTACAGCATTGCAGCCGCAGAACGTATTTTATTTAAGATTGTGGATAAGTGAGAGTCTTGTCTGATTGGTGGTTTTATAAACTGAAACGTAGGTTTCACAAAATATAGCAGGCGTAAGTCTGCTTTTATTAAAACTTTCTATTACTTTTGTGGAAAATAAAGCAAAAGCATGGAAGAATATCTTATAATTTCAAACACCAATTTCATGTTGAGAGTGGCAGCTCAACAAATAGCGTATGTCTGTTCGGAGGGCAGCTATTGCGTTCTGCGACTTGTTGATGGCGACGAATATACATTCTCGTTCAATCTTGCAGTGTTTGAGAAAAAGATAGTTGAGCAGTTGCCAGTAGGCGCACACTCCTTTGCGCGTGTTGGCAGAAATTACATTATCAACAGCCAATACATCTTCAGCATAAATATAAATACAGCAGAACTTGTGCTGTATGCCCACGGATTTAAGGAAAAGTTCACGTTGCACGTAAGTAAAGAACCGCTTAAACAACTGAAGACAATTTTAGACAACTCGATAAATAATTTATAAAATATGAAAGATAAGGAAATGAGAGAAGATACTTACTTTCTTGGTAAGAACCAGCCGACACAAAGCCATAAGAAATCTCTTTATAGAAAGGTGGCGTATGTTGTCATTATTCTAATGTTGCTCGGCGTAGCTGCTGGAGCATACCTTTCATACAAATCAGACCGTTATATCCAACAAACCCATATGTTGAAAACCATTGCCGTCCTGCCTAAAGGCGGACAAATGCCAAGGTTTGATGGCAACAAGGATATCAGTGAGTTCCTGAAGTGGGTTATGCTGAACATCAAATATCCCAAAGGTCTTGAGACAGAACCTGCGCGTGTCGAAATACGTTTTACGGTTAAAACCGACGGCACTTTAGGAAATTTCAAGGTTTTGAAGGCACCTAAAGAGAAGGCTTATGAGCAAACTGTAATAGAACTGTTGAAGAAAAGTCCGCGTTGGACTCCAGCAAAATTATCCGACGGCACAGTTGTAAATATGGAATTTACATTACCCGTCGCTTTTACTCCAGAAGCGAAAACCACCGAAACAAAGAAGCAACCAGACAAGAGCAAGTAGTAGATTATACAATAAAAGCCAATGAATATGAACAGATTATTCTTTACGACTCTTCTTGTTGCGTCTGCCATAACCGCCAACGCGCAACACAACACACAAAAAGACTCGCTCACCATGGAAACCATGATGCACAATCTGCCGGAAGTGATGATAAAGGGATCGCGCCCCATTGTCAAGGCAGAGCGTGGCATGCTGTCGTACAATATGCCGCTGTTGCTGAAGCAGTTGCCTGCCGACAATGCTTACGAGGCATTGACGCGCATACCTGGCATCAGCGATGCTACCGGCAAAATATCCTTTTCGGGCAACGAGGTGACGCTGATTGTAAACGGACAAGCCACCACATTGACACAGGAGCAACTGGCTGAGCGTCTTAAGGCGATGCCAGCAACACAGTTGGCAAAAGCCGAGGTGATGCTGTCTGCTCCTGCTCGCTATCATGTGCGTGGAATGGCTATCAATATCGTAACGAAAGATTATGCCGGCGCCTATCAGTTGTCAGGACAAATCATTGGCGGCATGGAGCAAAACAAATACGCCAAAGGGTTTGGCAATATGTATCTTTCCATGCAAAGAGGCAAGTTCGGGCTGGATGCGCAATACAAATTGGTTAACGGCAATTCGTACGGCGAATCTTCACGCATAGCCAATCATCCACTTGCCAACAATCGTGTACACTATACTGATGAGACGGGACAAAAGTCGTTCGGCATCACGCACGACTACCGACTGGGTATGAATTACGACTTAAGCAAAAATCATCGTCTCGACGTAGCCTATACGGGACAGTGGGACAAGACAAGTTCAAACAGCCAGACGACAGGATCAAGTATAAGCGGAATGCATCGTGGCAGTCACGAGTATCTGCAAAATGTTGACGCTAACTACACGCTTCCTTTCGGTCTCACCCTTAGCGGTTCGTACACCTACTATCGCACGCCTCAGCAACAAACGCTCGACGGTACGCTGACGGCTGAAAACATGACGGACACAGAACGTAATCTGACAAGTGGCAGTGAGCAGACCATCAATAAATGGGTGTTCACAGCCGACCAAACCCATTCTCTGGAACATGGCTGGGGATTGTCGTACGGTGTGAAAGGCCAGTTTGTGAGCAACAAGAGTTATCAGACCACCATCGACAAGGATGGAAACGTTTTGCCCGATGGTACAAGTAGCGTCGACATCAACGAGCGGATATGGAACATGTACGTCGGTTTCAGCAAGCAGATAAACAAGGCTGTTAGCGTTGAAACCTCTGTCGCTGCCGAGCAATACCATTCGCCTGTATGGGATAAATGGCGCGTGTATCCTACGCTCAATGCTTTGTGGAACGTCAACGACAACCATTTGCTCAACCTCTCGTTCAGTTCCGATTCTGAGTACCCGAGCTATTGGTCTACAATGAGCAATGTGTTCTATGCGTCTGCATACACCGAGATACACGGCAATCCCGATTTGAAACCATGCTCTTATTATAGCCTCAACCTGATGTGGCAGGTGAAGCGACGTTATACGCTCATGGCTTTCGCAAGTCTGAAGCCCGACTATTTCGTGCAGTTGCCCTATCAGACCACAGACCGCATGGCGGTGATAATGAAGGAGACCAACTTCAATTATTCCAATAGCTATGGACTTCAAGCCTCTGCCATATTCAGTGCAGGCAAATGGCTAAACGGCAATGTGTTTGCAGTAGGCACCCTCAAGCACGACAAGAGCCACCATTTCTTCGACTTGCCATTCAACCGCAAGAAACTGTCTGTTATATTTGGTGGTACAGCATCCGTAAAACTCTGTAGTACGCAAGACCTGCGCCTTATTCTTAACCCGTTCTTCCAGTCAAAGGCAATACAAGGTGTCTACGACATCAATCCAATCTTTAGCATGGATGCCAAACTGCAGTGGTCGTCGCACGACGGTAAATGGGGCGTGCGCCTCAATGGCAGCAACATCTTCAACAACCGCTTCGACACCCATTCCGTGCAGGGCAACCAAGACTATCGTATGAAGGTCAACTACAACTGGGCGTCCTTCACCCTTGCCGTTATCTATAAGTTCGGTGGCTACAAGGAGAAAACGGTGAAAGAAGTAGACACCTCACGCATGGGTCACTAAACTATAAAATTGTAGTATACTATTTGTCGTTTGTTCTGTACTCTCTTGGCGAAACGCCCAGTTCCCTGCGCACGTATTTTCCCCCAAAAGAAAGGTTGTCGAATCCTGTTTAGCGAGCTATTGTTGCCGTTCGGCAAGATAAAGGTTAAACAAAAGGCTTTGCCATGTTACCATAGCCTGGTAATGATGTTCCCGCTATGCGGTAACGGTGTTACCGAAGCGTGGTAATGATATTCCCACAATGCGGTAATGGTGCTCGAACGAAGAAATCGACCAAGAGAGAGAACTGAAAAAAACTAAAGAGGTTCCTTATAAAAAAAGATAGCAATAATTGCATTAAGCCCAATTATTGCTATCTTTTTTTATTCTATTGTTGACAATGCTCGTTTCATTTGTCGTTTTCGTTAAACGATTCTTTCAGACCATGAGGCGAAAAAAATATGCCCACACAATTTATTTCGTTTTCTTCAATCCCTTATATGCAAGGAATGCGACGACGATGGCGGCGAGAGCGAGCAGAACGTAGCCGATTTCGTGGCTGTACTGCAGAGCCTGCTCGTAAACGTCCTTTGTAGTCTTAAGGTTGGTGTACTTGTAGATGCCCCAACCGATCATTGCGAGCACCGTGTTCCATACGCCTGCGCCGAGAGTGGTGTAGAGGAGGAATTTGCCGACGTGCATGCCCGAGAGACCTGCGGGGATGCTGATGAGCTGGCGGACAGCCGGCACGAGACGTCCGAAGAATGTAGACGTAGCGCCATGCTTGCGGAAGAATGTTTCGGCTTTCTCTACGGCGGCACGGTCGATGAGGCACATGTGACCGATGCGGCTGTCAGCAAACTTGTAGATGATTGGTCTGCCGAGCCACTTGGCAATGTAATAGTTGATGAGCGCACCGAGGTCGGCACCTATTGTGGCGAACACCACAACGAGCACGAAGCTCATGCCGCTGTCGGGGTCCATAGCCTTCCATGCCGCCGGCGGAACAACCACCTCAGAAGGGAAGGGGACGAACGAACTCTCGATAGCCATAAACAATGTGACAACCCAATAGTTGAGATTGTCGAGAATCCAAAGGAAAAGTTCTGCTGTATTCATATTCTTTACTCTTTTGCTTTTAATGATATGCTTTTGTAGGTGCGTGGGCAAGGGCAGAATGCCCATACAACCTGCTTTTACTCTTTTACTCTTTCATAGTCGAAGTAGTCCTTCGGGTCCATACCCGTGGGGAAGTATTCGCCGAGAACCTTGCGCGCCTCAGCTGGGTTTTGCTGGCATGCGATGTTGAGATACTTCAGGTATTCGTCATGCTTCTGCAGCTGTCGGCAGCACGCAGCCAGATAAGCCGCGCCCTCGTCGCCTTGGTTGTGATGCGCCTCGTGGTAGGTCTTGAACATGCGGTAGGCGATGGTTGGGTAGCCGCAGTCGTACACCGAGATGGCTATGCGGAAGAATATCTCGTGAGAGAAATGCGTAGACTGCAGAGCCTTCACGAAACTCTTTATCGCCTCCTTTACGCGTCCGTTCTCCAGCAGTATGTGTCCGCGTATCACGTTTATCTCGCTGCGGTTGCAGTCGGGGTCTTTGAGCGTCTCGTTGAGACACTCGAGCGCCTGCTCCACATGTCCGAGCAGCGAAAGCGTGAACGCACGGCACTGGTTCACCTCAGCCGTGCTTAAGTTGCACTTCTCATAGCATTCCAGCGCCTTGTTGTACTGCGGCATCGCCTCCTCCGGTCGTCCAAGGTTGAGCAGGCAGTTGCCCAAGAACATATACGCTGCGCCCTCGTCGGGGCACAGCTTCAGGAAGCGCTGGTAGTAGTCCATCGCATCGGTGAAGTTGCCGAGCGAGAACAGGCCGTTAGCCTTGTTGAGCAGTGCCTCCTCGTCCTCAGGGTCGATGGCGATGGAGTATTCGCTCGATGTTATCGAGTCGTTGATGCGGTTGCTCATGAGCTGCGTTACGGCGAGCGAGTTCCAGTACTTGCCCGAGTAGGGGTCCTCATCGAGCAGCTGTTCGAAGATTTGTTCGCTCTGCTCGTAGTCGCCCTTGGCGAAAGCTATGCGCGCCTTCACCTCACGATAGTCGAGCAGGTCGTCCTCGTCGCTCAGTGCGAGCCACTTGGCAGCTATGTCGGGTTGATTATAGTCGATGAAAATGGTAGCAATGTCGAGCACATAGTCGGGCACGTCGTCTTCGTCAATCTGGTGCATCGCATTGCTGAGAAAGCTGTCAGCCTCTGCTATGTTGCCGCGCGTTATCATTATCTCCGCCTGCAGATAGAGGCAGTCGAGGTCGAGCTGGTCGGCAACCATGTCAGCGTAGTGTTGCGCAGTGTCGATGTCTTTGTTGTCGATAAGTGCTATGCGCCCCTTGAACACCAGTGGCATAGCGGCTCCAGGGTGTAGTTGGATGGCATAGTCAAGAACGTCAACAGCTTCCTTCTTCTTGCCACTGTCATAATAATACTCGGAGATGTCCGACAGCTCATCGCTACCGAAGTACTCCGAACGGCCTTCCTGCAGCGAAGCCTCGTATCGGCGTAGTGTCTCTTGAAACTCAGGACTGTTGAAATAATTCTCTTTTTTCTCCATCAATTATAAATGTTGAATGTTGGGTGTGGAGTGGCGTGAGGTTGTGCAATTGCTGCAACCAAGCGTCGCTCTAAGCCCAACATTCAAAGAAAGGTTTTATATGTTTACTTTTTTTGCTTTGCCCAAGCGTCCTTCAGACCCACAGTCTTGTTGAACACGAGGTTCTCGGCTGTAGAGTCGAGGTCTGCCATGAAGTAGCCGATGCGCTGGAACTGCAGATACTGTCCCGGCTTGCAGTCGGCAGCGAAGTTCTCTACGTAGCAGTTCTCAATGGTCTTGAGGCTCTCCGGGTTGAGCAGTTCGCGGAAGTCGCGCTCGTCAGCCGACGGGTTCTCAACGCAGAACAGACGGTCGTAAACGCGCACCTGAGCCTTGTGGCAGTGGTCGGCAGAAACCCAGTGGAGTGTGCCCTTCACCTTGCGGTTCGCACCCTCAAGACCGCTCTTGCTGATCGGGTCGTACTCTGCCTGAATCTCTATGATGTTGCCCTCGGCGTCCTTTGTGCAACCGGTGCACTTCACGATGTAAGCGTTCTTCAGACGCACCTCCTTGCCCGGAGTCATGCGGAAGAACTTCTTCGGAGCATCCTCCATGAAGTCGTCACGCTCAATCCAGAGATTGCGCGAGAAGGTGATGGTGTGTGTGCCGTCAGCCTCGTTCTCCGGGTTGTTGATAGCCTCCATCTCCTCGGTCTGACCCTCAGGATAGTTGGTGATGACGAGCTTAACCGGGTTGAGCACAGCAGAAACACGCAGCGCGCGCTTGTTCAGATCCTCGCGAACGGCAGCCTCGAGCAGCGCCATGTCGTTGAGAGCGTCGAACTTGGTGTAGCCGATAGAGTCGATGAACTTGCGTACAGACTCGGGCGAGTAGCCGCGGCGGCGCATACCAGAGAGTGTCGGCATACGCGGGTCGTCCCAACCCGACACGAACTTCTCCTCGACAAGAGCCAGGAGCTTGCGCTTCGACATCATTGTGTATGTAAGGTTCAGACGGTTGAACTCAATCTGACGCGGGCGGAAATCGTGCAGGTTCTCTGTCTCACCGCGCATCTCCTTCAGATAGTCGATGAACTTGTCGTAGAGTGGGCGGTGAGGCACGAACTCGAGCGTACAGATAGAGTGGGTAACACCCTCGAAGAAGTCGCTCTGTCCGTGAGCGAAGTCGTACATCGGGTAAGCGTGCCACTTTGTGCCGGTGCGGTGGTGCGGAGTGTGGATGATGCGATAGATGATCGGGTCGCGGAAGTGCATGTTCGGGTTAGCCATGTCGAGCTTAGCACGGAGCACCATGCTGCCCTCTACAGCCTCCGGAGTGTTCATCTTGTTGAACAGCTCGAGGTTCTCCTCAACGGGGCGGTCGCGGTAAGGCGAAGCAACGCCCGGAGTGGTAGGTGTGCCCTTCTGCTCGGCAATCTGCTCGGCAGTCTGCTCGTCGATGTATGCATGTCCGTTCTTGATCATCCACACGGCGAAGTCCCAAAGCTTCTCGAAATAGTCGGAAGCGTAGTATATGTTGCCCCATTTGAAACCGAGCCAAGAGATGTCGTTGAGGATGTTCTCAACGTACTCGTTGTTCTCCTTTGTAGGGTTGGTGTCGTCGAAGCGCAGGTTGCAGACACCATTGTACTTCTCAGCCACACCGAAGTCCATGCAGATAGCCTTGGCGTGTCCGATGTGCAGATAGCCGTTAGGCTCTGGCGGGAAGCGCGTCTGTATGCGTCCGGCGTTCTTGCCATCAGCGAGGTCCTGCTCAACGAGCTGCTCTACGAAACTCAAATTCTTCTCTTCTACTGTCTTTTCTTCTGTAATTGCCATATATTTAGACTTTTCTGTTTTTTTCTTTCGTTACATTTATTATATAGTATCGTGCAAAGTTACGATTTTTCAGTGATGTGAGCAATTTTATGTAGTCAATAATTTTTTTTATTCGCTCTATTTTGTTACTTTTGTGCTCAGATTGATAATCGAATGTACATATCGTATTCGATTCAGCAAATATTTAACTTAAACAAAATATAATAGTTATGAAACCAACACTTTTCCTCCTCGCTGCAGGTATGGGCAGCCGCTACGGTGGTCTGAAGCAGCTCGACGAGCTCGGTCCTCACGGTGAGACAATCATGGATTACAGTATCTACGATGCTATCAACGCTGGCTTCGGCAAGCTCGTGTTCGTTATCCGCAAGGATTTCGAAGAAGACTTCCGTCGCATCGTTCTCTCTAAATACGAAGGTCACATCCCGTGCGAGCTTGTTTTCCAGAGCCTCGACGCGCTGCCTGAGGGCTTCACATGTCCGGAGGGTCGCACAAAGCCTTGGGGTACAAACCACGCGTTGATGATGGGCGCAAGCGTAATCAACGAGCCGTTCGCTGTGCTCAACTGCGACGACTTCTACGATCGCGACGCTTTCCGCGTAATGGGCAAGTGGCTCAGCGAACTGCCTGAGGGCTCTACCGGCAAGTATGCTATGGTGGGCTTCCGCGTTGGCAACACACTCTCTGAGAGCGGCACCGTTAGCCGTGGCGTATGCGAGAACGACGAGCACCATCACCTTACATCTGTCGTAGAGCGTACAAAGATTCAGCGCTTCGACGGCGTTGTGAAGTATCTCGACGACGACAACGAGACATGGGTAGAGATTCCTGATACAACTCCGGTTTCTATGAACTTCTGGGGCTTCACACCCGACTACTTCAAGCACAGCGAGGAGTACTTCAAGGAGTTCCTTTCTGACCCGAAGAACATGGAGAACCTCAAGAGCGAGTTCTTCATCCCGTTGATGGTGGACAAACTCATCCATGACGGCACCGCTACTTGCGAGGTGCTCGACACAACATCTAAGTGGTTCGGCGTAACTTATCCTGAGGATCGTCCGGACGTAGTGGCTAAGTTCCAGAAGCTTGCCGACGAGGGTGTTTATCCTGCAAAGATGTTCTAAGAAAAGCATCACATAATTTATTGTTATCATAGCGAGGAGCTGCGCAGAAACCACGGGTTTCGGCGTGGCTCCTCGTTCTTTATTGAAACTTACTTTGCGGTTTTGTTGCATTTTCCGTGAAAATGTAGTAATTTTGCAGCCGAAAATAAATGTAGCAGTATCGTATACTTTATACATTATTATATAGAGTGCTTGGTAAACCTCTCAAAAAACAAGATTATGCAGAAAAACAAGAAAAACGTGAGTGTGCTGTTTTTGCTTTTCAGTACGCTTTTCTGCGTTTGTCTTATTACGGCAAACGTGCTTGAGACAAAGCAAATTGCGTTAGGTCCGATTAGTGTAACTGGCGGATTAATCGTATTTCCCGTTTCGTACATCATCAACGACTGCGTTTGTGAGGTATGGGGTTATGGAAAAACCCGATTGCTTATATGGCTGGGTTTCGCTATGAATTTCCTATTTGTCCTCTTCGGAGCATTGTGCGACATACTGCCCGCTGCGCCTTACTGGCATAACGAAGAAGGATTCCACGCTGTGTTCGGACTTGCGCCGCGTATCGCTTTCGCTTCATTCCTCGCATTTATTGTGGGTTCGTTCGTAAACGCTTATGTGATGAGTCGCATGAAACTGTCGTCGGGCGGTAAGCACTTCTCGGCTCGCGCCATACTCAGTACGGTGTACGGCGAGGCAGCCGACTCGATTATCTTCTTCCCGCTGGCGCTCGGAGGAGTTATCCCGATGAAGGAACTGCCCGTGCTTATGATTTCGCAGGTAGTGCTTAAGACACTCTATGAGATAATCGTTCTGCCTCTCACCATACGCGTGGTGCGCTGGACAAAGAAGTTCGAGGGCGAGGACAACTTCGATACCGGAATGAACTATAGTATCTGGCGAATATTCAATATCTAAAACAACGTTCAGAGGTTAATGTATTTTTTAATAGTATATATATAATAAGTATATAAATGGCAGCAAATTCAGATAATCGACGTGATGAGGGCTTGCAGGCTCTCGGAGCAAAGACAAAATATCGTGACGACTATGCACCGGAAGTGCTCGAGACATTCGTCAACAAGCATCAGGGCAACGACTACTGGGTGCGTTTCAACTGCCCGGAGTTCACGTCGCTGTGCCCGATTACCGGTCAGCCCGACTTTGCGGAGATACGCATCTCGTATGTGCCCGACGTGAAGATGGTGGAGAGCAAAAGTCTGAAACTCTATCTGTTCAGCTTCCGCAATCATGGCGACTTCCATGAGGACTGTGTGAACATCATCATGAAAGACCTCGTGAAGCTTATGGATCCGAAGTATATCGAGGTGACAGGTATCTTCACTCCGCGTGGAGGTATCTCAATATGGCCTTACGCCAACTACGGCAAGCCCGGAACAAAGTTTGAAAAGCTCGCAGAACGTCGTTTTGAGGAGCACGATTTGCGTGGATAATATTGTAATAGGTGCAGTTGTGAACAGCTGCACCTATTCTTGTGTATAATAACTACCTAAAAATTAATTTAATAAGTATGAAGAAAATCTTTTGTACAGTGATGTTGGCACTCGCTATGTCTGCCGGTGTTTCTGCCGAAAACGCTGCAAACGGCGCCGTCGGAAACGCTAATGGCAAGACAGCTGAGAGCAAGTATGTGCCGACAGAGGGCAACCTCGCAGCACGCGCCCGCTTCCAGGACGCTAAGTTCGGCATCTTCCTGCATTGGGGACTTTACAGTATGCTCGCTACCGGCGAGTGGACAATGACAAACAACAACCTTAACTACAAGGAGTACGCCAAGCTCGCTGGCGGTTTCTATCCTTCGAAGTTCAGCGCACGCGAGTGGGTGTCGGCAATCAAAGCTTCCGGCGCGAAGTATATCTGCTTCACAACACGCCATCACGAGGGCTTCTCAATGTTCCATACAAAATACTCAGACTATAACATCGTTGACGCTTCGCCGTTCAAGCGCGATATCGTGAAGGAGCTGGCAGACGAGTGTCATCGTCAGGGCATCGGTCTGCACTTCTACTATTCGCATATTGACTGGGGACGCGAGGATGCTCCGCTCGGACGCACCGGTCTCGGCACCGGCAGACCGAAAGAGGCACAGAACTGGGATAGCTACTATAAGTTTATGAATAACCAGCTCACAGAGTTGCTCACCAACTATGGTGAAGTGAACGCTATCTGGTTCGACGGTTGGTGGGACCAGGATATCAACCCGTCATTCGACTGGCGCCTGCCTGAGCAGTATGCCCTTATCCATAAGTTGCAGCCTTCTTGCCTTATCGGTAATAACCATCACTCTCAGCCGTTCGACGGCGAGGACTTCCAGATGTTCGAGCGCGACCTGCCTGGCGAGAACACTGCAGGCTTGTCTGGTCAGGCTATCAGCAAGCTGCCGCTTGAAACCTGCGAGACAATGAACGGCATGTGGGGCTACAAGATTACAGACCAAAACTACAAGTCGACCAAGACTCTCATTCATTATCTCGTGAACGCAGCCGGCCGCAACGCCAATCTGCTTATGAACATAGGTCCGCAGCCCGACGGCCGTCTGCCAGAGGTGGCTGTCGAGCGCCTTAAGGAGATGGGCGAGTGGATGAAGGTTTACGGCGAGACGATCTACGGCACACGCGGCGGACTCGTTGTTCCGCACGATTGGGGTGTGACAACACAAAAGGATAACCGTCTCTTTGTGCATATCCTCAACTTGCAGGATCGTTCGCTCTTCCTGCCTATCGGCTCGAAGAAGGTGCGCAAGGCTGTCGACTTCGTCTCACGCAAGGCTGTGAAGACACAGAAATGCGACGGCGGTGTGTTGATTTCTCTCGACGAAGTGCCTACTGATGTAGACAAGGTAATAGAAATTCAGCTCTAATATTTACTAAAAAAGCGTTGATATTACCAAGTAATTGAATTTTTTTCTCTAATTTTGCATATTTGAAGAGGTGTGCGGTGCTATAAAGTCACGCCATCTCTTCAAATTGCGTTATACGAACAGTAAAAAATCAACTAATAGAGATGAAAAAGAAAATCCAGTTCAGTCTCGTTTATCGAGATATGTGGCAGTCTTCTGGCAAGTTCCAGCCACGCAAAGACCAGTTGGAGCGCATTGCTCCCGTGATTATCGATATGGGTTGTTTTGCCCGTGTTGAGACAAACGGTGGCGCTTTCGAGCAGGTGAACCTTCTCGCAGGCGAGAATCCAAACGATGCGGTACGCGCTTTCTGTAAGCCTTTCAACGAGGCTGGCATTAAGACACACATGCTCGACCGTGGTCTTAACGCTCTGCGTATGTATCCCGTACCTGACGACGTTCGCGCCCTCATGTACAAGGTGAAGGCAAAGCAGGGTACAAACATCACACGTATCTTCGATGGTCTGAACGACGTTCGTAATATTATTCCGAGCATCAAGTGGGCTAAGGAAGGCGGCATGACTCCGCAGTGCGCACTTTGCATCACCAACTCTCCGGTTCACACTCTGGAGTACTACATGAACATTGCTGATCAGCTCATCGCTGCAGGTGCAGAGGAAATCTGTTTGAAGGATATGGCTGGTATCGGTCAGCCTGCATTCCTCGGCAAGCTCACAAAGATGATCAAGGACAAGTATCCGGAAATCATCATCCAGTATCACGGCCACTCAGGTCCTGGTCTGTCAATGGCTTCAATTCTTGAGGTTTGCCAGAACGGTGCCGACATCATCGATACAGCCATTGAGCCGTTGTCATGGGGTAAGGTACATCCGGACGTTATCTCTGTTATCAGCATGTTGAAGAACGAGGGCTTCGAAGTTCCTGAAATCAACATGAGCGCATACATGAAGGCTCGCGCCATGACTCAGGAGTTCATCGACGAGTGGCTCGGCTACTTCATCAACCCGGGCAACAAGATCATGTCTTCGCTCCTTCTCGGCTGCGGTCTGCCTGGCGGTATGATGGGTTCAATGATGGCAGACCTTGGCGGTATGCGCACTACTATTAATAACGTACGCAAGAAGAATGGTCTTGAGGAGTTCTCTATGGACGACCTTCTCATCAAGCTCTTCGACGAGGTGGAGTATGTATGGCCGCGCGTAGGCTATCCTCCATTGGTTACTCCGTTCTCACAGTACGTGAAGAACATCGCCCTCATGAACCTTCTCACTCTCGAGCAGGGCAAGGGACGTTTCGTAATGATGGACGACTCTATGTGGGGTATGATTCTCGGCAAGTCGGGTAAGATTCCTGGAACTATCGATCCGGAGCTTGTTGAACTTGCAAAGAAGCAGGGCCGTGAGTTCACAGACGTAGACGCTCACACACTTCTCACAGACGCTCTCGACGACTTCCGCAAGGAGATGGCAGAGAACGGATGGGAGTGCGGTCAGGACGACGAAGAACTCTTCGAGCTCGCTATGCACCCCGAGCAGTATCGCAACTACAAGAGCGGTCAGGCTAAGAAGAACTTCCTCGCCGACCTTCAGAAGCTCAAGGATGCCAAGCTCGGCGCAAACCTTTCTCCCGAGCAGCTCAGCGCTTACAAGCACGCTAAGGCTGACGCAGTTGTTGCTCCGGTTAAGGGCGACATCTATTGGGAGTTCTCTGGCGAGGGCGAGTGCGCTCCGACTGTTGAGCCGTTCATTGGCAAGGAATACAAGGAGGGCGATGTGCTCTGCTACATCCAGGCTCCTTGGGGTGAGTTCGTTGAAGTGCCGGCAGCTCTTGGCGGCAAGCTCGTTGAAATCAACGCAAAGCGCGGCTCAAAGGTTCAGAAGGGCGACGTTATTGCATACATCGAGCGCGAGCACGAGTAAATATGTATAAGCAAATTATCGACAAATACTACGTAGGATGTGACGCATTACGCCACATCCTACTAACACATAGCCAATCTGTAACGCAACGTGCGTTGCAGATTGCTTCGTTACATCCCGAACTTCACATCGACGTTGATTTCGTTGAGCAGGCAGCGATGCTTCACGACATCGGAATCATTCGTGTAGATGCCCCCGGCATTGAGTGTTATGGCACGGAGCCGTACATTCGTCATGGCGTCTGCGGCGCAGAAATGTTGCGCAGCGAGGGTTTGCCAGAGCGTTTTGCCCGTGTCTGCGAGCGTCATACCGGCGCCGGTCTGACCCTCGACGATATCGTTTCGCAAGATCTGCCATTGCCTCATCACGACTTGCAGCCCGAAACGATAGAGGAGAAGCTTATCTGCTATGCCGATAAGTTCTACTCGAAAACACATCTCGACCGCGAGAAGACCATTGAGCAGGCAGAGCGTTCACTCGCCAAGTTCGGTGGCGACACATTGGCTCGGTTCCGCATGATGAAGGAACTGTTTGAGCCTGAGAAATAAAGTAAAGAACCAATATTATTCAAATTGAGAACAAAGACAGTTATAGCCCTATTGCTTTGCGCCATCATATTTGTGATGGCAAGTGCTGACGCACCCTCGAAGCAACGCAAGAAGAGTCTGAAAGTTCTTCGCGACTCAATGGAGATGAGCGACATTGCTGACACCATTGCGCGCGATACTTTGTTGAAGAAGGTTGACTCAACGCAGGTTTTTGGCGTTGACACAACCAAGATGGACTCTCTGCAACTCGCTATCTACCATCACAATAAGGCTATCGACGACTCCATACGCCTCGATTCTATCAACCGCCAGCGTGCGGGAGGCATCAACTCTCCAGTAAACTATTCGGCAAACGACTCGCTCGTATATGATGCTACCACGAAGACCGCGCGTCTTTTTGGCAGTTCTACCGTGAAATACGAGAATATGGACCTTGCAGCCGAGCGCATACACATGAGCCTTGACTCGTCTTTAGTGCACGCTACGGGTGCTAAGGACAAGGCTGACACAACTGGCGTAACGCTTTTCGGTACGCCAGTGTTCTCGATGGGTTCCGACAAGTACGAGAGCGACACTATGGCGTTCAACTTCAAGACAAAGAAGGGACTTATCAGCAACGTATACACACAGCAGGAGGACGGATTCTTGCGCAGCGAGATTTCGAAGCGCAGTCCGAACGGCGAAATCTTCCTTCAGCACGGACGTTATACTACCTGCGACGCCAAAGATCCCGACTTCTATATAGCCCTTTCGCGTGCCAAGGTGCGTCCTGGTAAGGAGGTTGTGTTCGGTCCGGCTTATCTTGTAGTGGCTGACGTGCCTCTGCCGTTTGCCATCCCATACGGTTTCTTCCCGTTCACAAAGAGCTATTCGAGCGGTTTCATCATGCCTACATACGGCGACGAGAGCAACCGCGGCTTCTATCTGCGCGACGGCGGCTACTATTTCGCCATCAGCGACAAGATGGACCTGAAACTTCTCGGCGAGATATACACTAAAGGCTCGTGGGGACTCTCCGCAGCGATGAACTATACCAAGCGCTACCGATTCAACGGCAGCTTCTATGCAAGTTTCCAGAACACGCAGACCGGTGACAAGGGAATGCCCGACTTCACGCGTTCGAAGAGTTTCAAGATTCAGTGGAGCCACCGTCAGGACCAGAAGGCAAATCCGTACAGTTCGCTCTCTGCCAGCGTCAACTTCGCTACGTCGAGCTACGAGCGCAACAACCTCAGTTCGCTGTACAATCCGCAGACCCTCACGCAGTCTACGCGTACATCGTCTGTGTCTTGGAGCACAACGTTCTCGAGCATCGGACTCTCGCTTAGTTCTACAGCCAACCTCTCGCAGAACATGTGCGACTCGTCGATAGCAATGACCTTGCCCGACCTCAACATCTCGCTCTCACGCTTCTATCCGTTCAAGCGCAAGCACGCCGTTGGCGACGAGCGTTGGTACGAGAAGATCTCGATGTCGTATACGGGTCACATCTCCAACAGCATCAACACGAAGGAGGACAAGCTGTTGCACTCGAATCTTATCAAGGACTGGAGCAACGGCTGGAACCACTCGATACCAATCAGCGGCAACTTCACGTTGTTCAACTATATCAACCTCTCTCCGTCGTTCAACTTCCAGGACCGCATGTATTCTCATAAGGTGATGCGCTCGTGGGATGAGACGGCACAGCGTGAGGTGTGCGATACAATCTACGGTTTCAACAACGTCTACAACTATAGCTTCTCTATCGGAGCGTCGACAAAGCTCTACGGCTTCTACATCCCGAGCCGCAAGATATTCGGCGACAAGATTCAGGCTATACGCCATGTGGTTACTCCGAGCGTCAGCTTCAGCTACGCGCCCGATTTCAGTTCGTCGCGCTACGGCTACTATAAGACCTACCAGCGCACCAATGCCGACGGATCGGTCGACCTCGTAGAGTATTCGCCCTATAAAGATCAGCTCTTCGGCGTGCCGGGTAAGGGCAAGACGGGCAACATAGCGTTCGACCTCTCGAACAACATCGAGATGAAGGTGAAGAGCAGCAAGGACTCAACGGGCTTCAAGAAGCTCAGCATAATCGACGAACTCGGTCTGTCGATGAGTTACAATATGGCGGCTAAGGAGAAACCGCTTTCCGATCTCACCATGCGCATCCGCTTGAAGTGGTGGAAGAACTATACGTTCAACATGACCGCCGTCTTCGCCTCGTACGCTTACGAACTCGACAAGAACGGACGCCCGTTCGTGGGCAACCACACGCTTTGGGGCATGGGCAAGTTCGGACGCTTCCAGGGTACATCGCAGAACTTCTCGTTCACGCTGACGCCCGACAAGCTTAAGAAATGGTTCGGTGGCGGCGACGACAACGACCGTAAGAAGAAAAACGGAAAGGATGACGAGGAAGGCATCGATACCGACATCGAGTCGAACGTAGACGACACGATGGTGAACGCCCAGCGTGGCGCCCGCAAAAAGAGTGGGGGAGGCAAGGCAGAAACCGACGCCGACGGCTACATGCGCTTCAACATGCCTTGGTCGCTCACGTTCGGCTACGGCATCACGATGCGCGAGAACACCAGTGGCAAGTTCAACACCAAGTCGATGCGCTATCCGTACAAGTTCTCGCAGAACCTCAACGTGAGCGGCAACCTTCGCATCAGCGACGGATGGAACATCTCGTTCTCGAGCGGTTACGACTTCGACCAGAACAAGCTCTCTATGACCACAGCATCGCTTCAGCGCGACCTCCATTGCTTCAATATGTCGTGCTCAGTAGTGCTTGCGCCGTACACAAGCTACAACTTCTCGTTCCGTTGCAACGCAGCTACGCTCACCGACGCCCTCAAGTACGACAAGCGTTCGGGATACAGCAACGCCGTTCAGTGGTATTAATAGAAAGACATCTCTTCTAACTATTTAAAAGTATATCAATGATAACTAAAAAGTCAAGATTACAGCTTGCAACAGCTTTATGCGGTGCGTTCATCTTCGGTGATGCTGTTTTTGCAAATGCTGCTACTGTTGTATTTCCGCAGCAGCAACAACCAGGCAAGGCAATTGCTATGAACACAACAGACCGTTTCGTTCTCAGCAACAACCTCTTTTCGGCATCTTACACACGCAAGGCAGGCAAGTTGCGTTTTGATGGTTGTAAGGCGATGAACCTGCTACCTTCGGAAACACTCTTTAAGTTGCGCCTTGAAGACGGCACCGAACTCTCGTCTGCCCATCTCGAACTGAAAGAGGTTAAGGTTCTAAAACGTAGCGGTGAAGCGAACGCAGTGCGCGAATCGCTCGCTGACGATGGCTACGCACTTACGGCAGTTTACAGCTATAAGGACTTTGTTATCACATACACTATAGAGCTTCGCGACGGATCTCACTATCTGCGCACCGAGATGCAGATAGATGCACTCAACGATGTGCGTTTCGACTGCATCACGCCGATGACTTATACATATAATAATAAGAAGGTGAAGAATGCGCCGGTTGTCGTGGGCAATACCCGCGGCGCACTGCTTGCTAATAATTATATCTTTGCAGGTCTGGAAACACCGATGGGTCTAAATACCAACCGTGTGGATAGCACCGAGCTCGCTACAATCGACAGCCGTAAGATCGTAGCTGTAGAAGGCGACTGGGTTCGCCGCGCCACTCTCCACAAGGGCGAAATATGGCACGTGAGTGCCGTTGTCGGACTCATCGCTCCTGGTCAGGCACGCCGTTCTTTCCTTGCATATAGTGAGCGTGAGCGTGCTGCCTCTTGGCATCCGATGACCATCTACAACTCTTGGTATGAGCTGAATATAGACCGCAACAACGCACCTGGAAACCGTGGTGTGTACGATCCGGCTGACGTGCAGAACCTCAAGGGCGACTACACAGAGAACATGACCGCTACGCAGTGTACCGACGTTGTGCAGCACTGGAAGGACAAGTTCTATGATGTGTACGGCAAGGCTCCCGTAGCGTTTGTTTTCGACGACGGATGGGACGCTTACGGCACATGGACATTCAACCCTAACTTCCCTAATGGCTTCCATGATGCAGACAGCATTGCACGCACTATGGGCGCAGGCATCGGTGCTTGGCTCGGTCCGGTGGGTGGATATGGTGCGAGCGGCGAGTATCGTCGTGGTTATTGGCGCGAACGTGGCGGTATGCAGCTCAGCAATAAGGCGTATTTCGACTACTTCGTGAAGTGCTCAAAGGACATGATCGAGAAGTACGACTTCCGTTTCTTCAAGTTCGATGGTATCAGTGCGCAGTTCTCGGCTGTTGGTCCTGACCTCACCGATGCCGGTATTGAGAATTGCGAGGCTATCATAAGCATAGAAAACGAAGTGCGCAAGAAGCGTGCAGATATATTCTACAACACAACCGTAGGCACATGGGCTTCGCCGTTCTGGTTCCATGTGAGCGATGCCGTTTGGCGTCAGGAAGGCGACTTCGGAAAGGCTGGTGTCGGCGACGACCGCGAGCAGTGGATAACCTATCGCGACCGTCTCGTTCACCAAAACTTCATCGAGCGTTCGCCGCTCTGTCCGATCAACACGCTTATGACTCATGGTGTTATCCTCACTAAGTTCGGCGATGTTTCCAAGACAATGAATTATGACGGCATCGTGCGCGAGATGCGTTGTGCTTTCGGCTGCGGTTCGTCGATGGTAGAACTTTACACCGACTACAACTTGCTCGACTCAATCAAGGATAACCAGGGCAACGCAGGTACATTGTGGCGTCAGCTTGCCGACTGTATGGACTGGCAGCAGCGCAATACCGATGTGCTGCCCGACATACATTGGGTTGGCGGCAATCCGTGGGACGGAGAGAAGGCGAATATCTATGGTTGGGCGGCATGGAACGGCAAGAAGACCACGCTCACATTGCGCAACCCAGACACTGAGAAGCAGACGCTTGTGACAACGCTGCGTGAGGTGTTCGACATTCCGAGCTATGTTAAGTCGGCTGTTGTTCTGCGCAGTTCGTTCGCCGACCAGGTGATCGGTGCAGACGGTTTGTCTGGACTCGCAATGAACGAGGCAATAGACATCGATAGCGAGATCAATATCACAATGCCAGCCTCTTCAGTATTCGTTTTTGAAGGAATGGTGAAGTAGAAAATATTACAAGTAAATGTGTAAGATAGGGTGGAGTTGACAACAACTTCACCTTTTTTATGTGCTACTATATGCGTTCTTAACTACAACTTTTCTTCTTTTAAAGTGCATTTTTTTAAAAAAAAAGTACTGCCATTGTCGTCGTTCACGTCCGCCATCCAATCAGATTGCGTCCGCTGTCCGATCGGATTCCGTCCGCCGTCCGATCGGATTGCGTTCGGGTGACGGTGACTTTTCGTGATGTTTTACCCACAATAAAGTATTGTACGCATGCGTACCTATTATCATTTAATAGGTTTTACTCGTGATATATCGCAATATTTGTGCTCTTTGTGCCGCTATGAGACACAAAGAGAGCATAATAAGTCGAATTTATTTGCTTTTTCGAAATTAATGCTGTAAATTTGCACATTAATACGTAGTGTGTGCAAGCGTTTTGTGCCTGCAAGCAGCACGCTACAAGGCGTGTGCACTCAGGTGCGCAGCGCATGTATAATAGGTATAACAAACAGGAAAGGGGTAATCATTCAATATGTCAATATCCAAGACACGCCAGAAACTCATTGATATCGCGCGCCAGCTCTTCGCTAAGCGCGGCGTGGCTAACACCACGATGAACGATATCGCCGTGGCGTCGGGCAAGGGTCGCCGCACGCTGTACACCTACTTCAACAGCAAGGAGGAAGTGTATTCGGCTGTGATAGAGTCGGAGCTTGAACGCCTGAGCGACAAGCTCGACGAGGTGGCAGCCATGAAGATGCGCCCGCTTGACAAGGTGATAGAGCTTATCTACACCCATCTGAGCATGATCAGAGAGACCGTGGTGCGCAACGGTAACCTGCGCGCCGAGTTCTTCCGCAACATCTGGATGGTGGAGAAAGTGCGCAAGAAGTTCGACGACTACGAGATAGACCTCTTCAGCAAGGTGTATCAAGACGGCAAGGCAGACGGCGAGTTCGACATCGACGACGTGAACCTTGTAGCCGACATCACCCACTACTGCATAAAAGGTCTTGAGGTGCCGTTCATCTACGGACGCATCGGACACGGGCTCACCGAAGAAGCCAGCAAGCCGCTCGTGGCGAAGGTGGTGTACGGAGCGCTCGGCAAGAAACTCAACAATTAGAATTTTTTATTTATTAAATAATTAAAGAAATGGGATTATTAACAGGTAAGACTGCCCTCGTCACGGGAGCAGCCCGCGGCATCGGAAAGGCTGTCGCAATGAAGTTCGCCTCTGAAGGCGCAAACATCGCATTCACCGACCTCGTGCTCAACGACGACATGGCTGCCGGACTTGAGGCTACACGTAAGGAGATTGAGGCTCTGGGCGTTACTTGTCGTGCATACGCAGGCAATGCTGCCGATTTCGAGGAGACAGACAAGGTTGTAAAGCAGATACATGCAGATTTCGGTTCTATCGACGTGCTGGTGAACAACGCCGGCATCACAAAGGACGGCTTGATGCTCCGCATGTCTGAGGCACAGTGGGACGCAGTGCTCAACGTGAACCTCAAGTCGGCGTTCAACTTCATCCACGCTTGTGCACCGATCATGCTCCGTCAGCGCAGCGGTTCAATCATCAATATGTCGTCTGTAGTAGGCGTTCACGGCAACGCAGGCCAGTGCAACTACTCGGCTTCTAAGGCTGGTATGATCGGTCTGGCTAAGTCAATCGCTCAGGAGCTCGGCCCCAAGGGCGTACGTGCCAACGCCATCGCTCCGGGTTTCATCGAGACACCTATGACAGCACAGCTGCCTGAGGACGTACGCAAGGACTGGATGAAGAAGATTCCATTGCGTCGCGGCGGTCAGACAGAAGACATCGCAAACGTATGCTTGTTCCTCGCTTCTGACATGTCATCGTACGTTAGCGGCCAGGTTATCCAGGTAGACGGCGGCATGAACATGTAATTCTGTCTGCAAACAGATTTTTTACGATAATCAGGGTGTTTCAAAACTGAACTTATCGGGAGCCCCAACTTCCTTTAACTTCTATTTTGATGCACCCTTTTTGTGTCTTTTTATAATAAGCAAACAATGAAAGTAGTCTACGAAGACAACCATATTATCATAGTCAACAAGTGCAGCGGCGAGATAGTGCAGGGCGACAAGACCGGCGACAAACCGCTAACCGACATCGTAAAGGAGTATATCAAAGAGAAGTATAACAAGCCCGGAAACGTGTTCCTCGGCGTGGTGCATCGACTTGACAGACCCGTGAGCGGACTCGTTGTCTTCGCAAAGACGTCAAAGGCGCTGTCGCGACTGAACGACATGTTCCGCACGGGCGATGTGCACAAGACCTACTGGGCGATAACGAAGCGCCGCGACATTGCGCCCGAAGGAACGCTCACCGACTGGCTCACGCGCAACGAACGCCAGAACAAGAGCTACGCCCACGCGAAGGAAGTGCCGGGCGCAAAGAAGGCGATACTGAAGTATAAGGTGCGCTCCGTGTCGGACAACTATATGCTGCTCGAAGTGACGCTGCTCACCGGCAGACATCATCAGATACGCTGTCAGCTGGCGCACATGGGATGCCCGATAAAGGGCGACCTGAAGTACGGCGCACCGCGCAGCAACCCCGACGGAAGCATCTCGCTCCACTCGCGCCGCGTAGAGTTTGTCCACCCCGTGTCGAAAGAACAGATATGCGTTGAGGCAGAAGTGCCGGCAGACCGTCTGTGGCAGGAGATATCAAGGTAAAAGAGCCCCTCCCAACCCTCCCCGTCGGGGAGGGCTTAGTTGCTCATATAACTCAATTAATGCGGGCTGCGCTCGGCTTTGCCGCTTGCAAGAGCAAGAAAGCCCAACAAGCGCATAGCCCAGGGCAAGCGAAGCGACACCCTTGGTATAAATACAAACAGCATATCCATTAATGCTTTTGCCCTTTCAGGGCGCGGGGTTAGTGTTGGGCATATTTACCCAGGGCGCTGCCCTGGGCTATGTGCTTCTGCCCCTTCGGGGCGTGCTATTTATGAGTTTTGACACACCATCTTATGTGGTACTGCCCTTCGGGTGTGCCACTCGTGGGTTTTGACACACCATCCTATGTGGTGCTGCCCTTCGGGGCGTGCCACTCGTGAGTTTTGACACACCCAGACTGGAGTTTCTGATTTAGGCAGGGGCGGGCTGAAAGCCCAACAAGCGCATAGCCCAGGGCAAGCGAAGCTATACCCTGGGTATAAATACAAACAATATACCCATTAACGCCCTGAAAGGGCAAAAGCGTAATAAATATGGCACAGTCATTGAGCAAAATCTACATACATTTGATATTTCACATCAAAACCATTAGCTCTCCTATCCGTGAAAGCGACCTCGACCGCATTCATTCCTACATAGGACAACTGGTTAATGCCACAGGCTGCAAGGTGATACAGGTAGGTGGAATGTGCGATCATGTACATATTTTATTCCTATTGTCAAAGGACGTTGCTATATCACATGTGGTAGAGGAGGTAAAACGCAACAGTAGTAGATGGATGAAAACAATAGAACCATATTATAGCACATTCGCATGGCAGAATGGATATGGTGTTTTCTCCGTCAGTCAGTCTGTCGTTGGAAAAACTTTGGAATATGTAAAGAATCAAGACATACATCACAAAAAAATGTCGTTTCAAGATGAGTACCAAAAGTTTTTAGAATCGTATGGAGTAGAATACAACAAGGAATATGTATTTAAGGATTAATGCTTTTGCCCCTTCGGGGCGTGGGGGTCGTGTGGGTTCCTTTTACCCAGGGCGCTGCCCTGGGCTATGTGCTTCTGCCCCTTCGGGGCGTGCCACTCGTGAGTTTTGACACACCCTCCCCCTGAAGACAACTGCACCCCCTAAAGACAACTGCACCCCCTGACTGCACCCCCTGAAACTGCAATATAAAAAATATACGAATATGAAGCCCAAATACAAACGATATTTAAAGATAGCGGCAGCCATACTTGCCACGCCGATAGCACTTCTTGTGTTGTTGGCTGTGCTGCTTTACATACCGCCCGTGCAGAACTGGGCAGTAAGGCAAGCGGCAGGATACGCCTCCGAGTCAACCGACATGAACGTGTCGGTAGAACGCGTGCGTCTAAGCTTTCCGCTCGACCTAAGCGTGCAAGGGCTTCTCGCTACGCAGCCCAACGACTCGCTGCACAACCGTATTGACACCATAGCCGCTGCCGACGAACTCATCGTGGGCGTGCGACTCCTGCCGCTCTTCGCCGGCAACGTAGACGTTACCGACCTCGACTTTCGCAACGTGAACATCAACACCGCGCAACTCGTGCCCTCAGCACGCGTGAAGGGCGGCGTAGGACGACTGAAGGTTGAGCCGAGCCGCGTGGCGCTTAAGAAGGAGAAGGTGGCGCTCGGACCGGTGCTCCTCGCTGACGCCAACCTCGACATAGCGCTCAGCGACACCGTGCCCGAGGACACGACAAAAACAGAAAACAAATGGCAGATAGCTTTCAGCCGACTGGCTGTGAAGCGTTCGGCTGTAAAGATACACATGCCCGGCGACACACTCGCCATAGGCGTAGGGCTGACCGATGCGTCGGCTACCGACGGCGACATCAATCTCGGTACGGGCATATACAAGGTAGGCACGTTCGACTGGCGTGACGGCTTCGTCAACTACGACAACAACTTCGCCATGCGACAGAAAGGGCTCGACGTGAATCACATTGCGCTGAAAGGCGTTTCGCTGCGCATCGACTCGCTTCGCTTCGAGCAGGAAGCCACCAAGCTGCAACTCGCTCTCAACCGCTGCGCCTTCCGCGAGCAGAGCGGACTGAGCGTGACCGACGCAAAGGGACACGTGCGGCTCGACACGGCGCACATAGCGCTGCCCGACTTCCGCCTCACGACGCCCGTGTCGTGGCTCAAGGCGAGTGCCGACATGGACTTCTCAACCTTCGCCGACACTAACCCGGGCGTGATGCGTCTGAAGATGGACGCATCCGTAGGCAAGTCGGACATGCTGCTGGCGCTCGGAATGATGCCCCTGCAGTTTGTGCTGCGACTGCCCGAACAGCCACTCGCCCTTCATGCCGACATCAACGGCAACATGAAGAACCTTAAGATTCGAGACATCTCGGCTAAACTCCCCACCGCATTCAACATAAAGGCGGACGGAAAGGCGGGCAACCTCACCGACCCCGACCGCCTCACAGCCGACATCAACCTCGACGCACGTGCCGACAACATCAGTTTCCTGCAGCCAGCATTGGGTCTGGACAAGAACACGGCGGTGCGCATACCCGACGGCATAACGCTGAAAGGCAACTGCAAGGTGAACGGACCGCAGTATGCTACGGAGTTCGTGGCTACGCAGGGTGGCGGTTCGGTGCGAGGCAGTGGCGCGTTCAACATGCGTTCTATGGCATACCGCGCCAATCTGACGGCGTACGCTCTGCCCCTGCAGAACTTCATGCCAGGCAGCGGTCTGCATCCGTTCAGCGGCGAACTGACAGCCGACGGCGCAGGCTTCGACTTCCTCTCGCCACGCACCCGAATGGATGCACGTGTAAGGGTCGGCAACTTCCATTATTCGGGCTACGACCTCTCGAACGTGAGTCTGCAAGCCGAGGTGAAAAACGGTGTCGGCAGAGCGTTGCTCGACAGTCGCACACCGCTGCTCAACGGCATCATCGACCTGCGCACCGTGCTCGACAACAGACGCATTGACGCAAACCTGCTCTGCAACCTGCTTTATGCCGACTTCTACAAACTCGGTATCACCGAGACACCGCTCACGACGTCGATGACTGCGCATGTAGACGTGCAGTCGGACCTTGCGTTGACACACAGCGTGAAGGGCGTGATAGGCAACATCGTAGTGCGCGACTCGGCAGCGGCTTACCGACCAGAGAACGTGGTGATGGACATCTTCACACGCCGCGACTCAACACACGCCAACGTGACGTGCGGCGACTTTGCGCTGCGACTCGACGGCAGCGGTTCGGTAGAACATATCCTCAACCGTCTTTCGTCAATAGGCGTTGAGGCAGAGAAGCAGCGCAACGAGCGATATATCGACCAGCTGCGACTGCGCGAACGCCTGCCTGAACTCTCCGTTTACCTCGATGCGGGCAAGGAGAACATCATCTCGCGCACGGCACGCCACTACGGTTACGAGTTTCAGGACGCATATATAAACATGAACACGTCGCCCGTGAAGGGCATCAACGGCACGGTGCGCATCGACTCGCTCGTGGCTTCGGGCATGCAGCTCGACACGATACGCGTAGCCGTGCGGTCGGACTCGGTGAAGACCGACTTCGAAGGACAGATACGCAACAACCGATATAACAAGCAGTACGTCTTCAACGCTCTCTTCCGCGGCGCGTTCTACAAGCAGTCGCTCTTCTTCGGCACACGCGTGTTCGACGACCGCAACCGTCTCGGCGTGGCGCTCGGACTGAAAGCCGATATGGAGCAGCACGGTGTGCGCGTGTCGCTCGGCGGCATCGACCCGGTGTTCGGCTACAAGCAGTTCAAGGTGAACAAGGGCAACTATGTGTTCTTCGCCGACAACAAGCGCATATCGGCAGACATGAAGTTGCTGGCAGACGACGGCATGGGTGTGAAGGTGTTCAGCAACGACAGCACAGAAGCCCAGCAGGACATCACAATCGGACTGACGAAGTTCGACCTTGCCAAGGTGCTCTCTGTCATTCCGTATGCTCCGAATGTGTCGGGCGTGATGAACGGCGACTTCCACTATATCGACCACGACGGCATGATGTCGGTTTCGTCGTTCGTGAGTGTGGACAAGATGGCGTACGAGGGCTGCAAGATAGGCGATGTGGCGAGCGAGTTCGTATACATGCCGCGCGAAGGCGGCAACGAGCACTGCGTAGACGGCACCTTCTCTGTAGACGACTACGAGGTATGCACGCTCAGCGGTACGTACGTGACAAGCGGATTCGGCCATCTCTCGGCAGATGTGCAGCTGCAGCGCACTCCGCTGTTGCTGCTAAACGGCTTCATGCCCGACAGACTGCTCAACTTCAAGGGTTATGCCGACGGACACGTGAAGGTGGACGGACAGCTCAACCGCTTGGACGTGGACGGCGAACTGATGTTCGACTCGGCTTACGTGGCGAGTGAGCCTTACGGTGTGGAGATGCGACTCTGCGACGACCCGGTGACGATAACCGACAGCAAGATGAACTTCGAGAACTTCCAGCTCTTCGCACGAAACGGCAATCCGCTCACGCTCTACGGCAATGTAGACTTCGCCGATATGTCGAACATGACGATGTATATGCGTATGCGTGCAACCAACTATCTGCTTATCGACTCGAAGCAGAAGGCTCGCTCGGAGGCGTTCGGCAAGGCTTACGTCAACTTCCTCGGACTTGCTGACGGACCGCTCGACGCTTTGCGCTTCCGCGGTCGTCTCGACGTGCTCGGTTCGTCGGACATCACGTACATTCTGCGCGACTCGCCACTCTCTACCGACAACCAGCTCGACGGACTCGTGAAGTTCGTGAACTTCAAGGACCCGGGAGCTACGCAGGTGGTGCGTCCGCCGCTTACGGGTCTTACGATGGACCTCACGGTGAATATCGACGAGGGCGCTCATGTGCTCTGCGCGCTGAATGCAGACAAGTCGAACTACGTGGATATCGTAGGAGGCGGCCAACTGCGAATGAAATATACCGAAGCCGACGGACTTGGTCTTTACGGCAGATACACGATAGGGCAGGGCGAGATGAAATACTCGCTGCCGGTTATCCCGCTAAAGACGTTCACCATCAAGGACGGAAGCTACGTGGAGTTCTTCGGCGACGCCATGAACCCGCGCCTGAACATCACAGCGACGGAGGAGAACAAGACTACCGTGACGAACGATGCTGGCGTAGGACGCAGCGTGACGTTCGAGTGCGGCGTGGAGCTTACGAAGACGATCAACGACATGGGTCTGCAGTTCACCATCGACGCGCCTGACGACCAGGAGATACACAACGAGCTGATGACACAGTCGGTTGAGAACCGCGGCAAGCTCGCCGTTACGATGCTCACCACGGGCATGTATCTCTCAGACACCAGCGCCGGCGCATTCAACATGAACAGTGCGCTCAGTTCGTTCCTCAGTTCGCAGATTACAGCCATATCGGGCAACGCGCTGCGCACGCTCGACCTCTCGTTCGGCATGGACAACACGCAGTTGGGTTCGGGCGCCGTACATACCGACTACTCGTTCAAGTTCTCGAAGCGCTTCCTCAACAACCGACTGCGCATCGTGATAGGCGGTAAGGTGTCGAGCGGTGCCGAAATAGAGAATCAGAACGACACGTTCTTCGATAATATCGCGATGGAGTATCGCCTCTCGCCCAACTCGAACAAGTATCTGAAGTTCTTCTACGACCGTGCTACGTACGATTGGCTCGAAGGCTACGTCGGACAGTTCGGCGGCGGTTTCGTATGGCGCCGCAAGCTGCAGAGCCTGAAAGACATCTTCCGCTTCAAGCGCAAGACAGATGACATATACACGATGCCGATGAACGGTGCGCTGGTTCAGAAGAAGAATTACACGATTGTGAATAACAACGATTCGACGGCAGCGCAGAAGAAGGACTCGACGGCGGTTAAGAAAACGAACAAGGCGCTTTCGGGCGATAAAAAGTAAAGGTTTATGAAGAATACGCTATATATAATAATATGTGTAATGGTGCTTGCCGGCTGTTCGTCGACAAGTTCTGTGCCCGAGGACGACAAGCTGTTCACGGGCTTGCGCAAGACCGGGTACGAGAACTACGAGCCTTGCGACCATTTCTACTCTACGCAGGAGGAAGTTGAGGCGGCGCTCGCCACAACGCCCAACGGCGCCCTCTTCGGCAGTCCGTACTACCGCATGCCGTCGTACCGTCTGTGGATATACAACGCCTTCGAACATTCGCGCGGCGGCATAGGCAAGTGGATGCGCACAACGTTCGGCAAGGCGCCGGTGCTGCTCAGCTCGGTCAATCCGCAGCTGCATGCGCAGGTGGTGCGCGAGTTGCTGCGTGCGCGCGGCTACTTCGGCGGCTATGTCAACTACGATGTGCTTACATCCGACAGTTCGCGCACGGCGAAGGTGAAGTATAACGTCAACTTCGGCGACTTGTACACAGTAGACACGCTGACATACCACAACTTCCCCGAAGAAGCCAACGAACTTATCGAGAAGAAGGCGTCGGAGTCGCTCGTGAAAGCCGGCGATCCGTTCGACGTCTCGGTGCTTGAGGCAGAGCGAACACGCATCTCGACGCTCCTGCGCAACAACGGCTTCTTCTACTATCAGCCGAGCTATGCCACATATCTCGCCGATACCATCGCCGAGCCGGGCGAGGTGCAGGTGCGTCTGCACTACGCCGACAGTCTGCCTGCCGCGGTAGGTCGCAAGTGGTATGTAGGTCGCATCAATCTCGAGATGCGCAAGCAGTCGGTGCTGGAGCAACTGAAGGATACCTTACGCCGCCGCAACTACACCATCGTGTACAACGGCAAGCGCGAGCCGATGCGCCGCAGCGTAATCACTCGCGACATGAAGATAAAGCCCCGCAAGCTATACAGCTATCAGGACTATCAGCAGACCATCAACACGCTCACGGCGAAGGGACTTTTCTCGCGTGTCGACCTTGCGTTCGCTCCGCGCGACACTTCGGCAACGTGCGACACGCTCGACCTCACGCTCAACTGCGTGTTCGACAAGCCATACGATGTTTATCTCGAAGGCAACATCGTAGGAAAGACGACGGGGCGTGTGGGTCCGGGACTGAACCTCGGCTTGGTGAAGCGCAACGCCTTCAGAGGCGGCGAGAAGCTCACCGTGAATCTGAAAGGCTCGTACGAATGGCAGACAGGACATCAGGCAGACGGCTCGAGTTCGAAGTTCAACTCTTACGAATACGGCGCCGATGTGTCGGTAGAGATGCCGCGCCTGCTGTTTGTGAACAATATCATGCGCCGCTTGCGCCATATACGTCGCAGAAAAGGCAAGCCGATACGCCAGCGCTATGCTACGCCGACCACGCTCATCAAGGGATCGTTCGACGTGCTCAACCGCTCGGGCTTCTTCCAGCGCCACATCGTGTCGGGCGAGCTGACATACAAGACGCGGCCGAGAGCCATCGTGCAGCACCAGTTCTCGCCGCTCATACTGCAGTACGAGTACATGAAGCACATGACTCCCGCCTTCACCGAACTCGTCAACAAGAGTCCGTATCTGCTTGTGGCGATGAGCGACCAGTTTGTGCCGAAGATGCGCTACACCTTCACATACCAGTCGCCGGCGCGTCTTCACAACCCTATCTTCTGGCAGGTGTCGGTGAGCGAGGCTGCCAATCTGCTTTCGCTCGGATACATGGCGTTCGGCGAGAAGTGGAACGACAAGGAGAAGACGATGTTCAAGAATCCGTACGCTCAGTTCCTGAAAGTGGAGACCGACTACAGCAAGACGTGGCAGGTGACGGAGCACAGCACGCTCGTCGGACACGTGAACATGGGTGTTGTATGGGCGTATGGCAATGCGATAAGCGCACCGTACAGCGAGCAGTTCTATGTAGGCGGCGCCAATAGCATACGTGCGTTCAACGTGCGCAGTATCGGTCCGGGTCGCTATCATGCCCAGACTTCTTATCTCTCGTATCTCGACCAGACCGGCGACTTGAAGTTGCAGATGAACCTCGAGTATCGTCCGCGTATGTTCGGCAACCTCTACGGCGCATTGTTCCTCGACGCAGGCAACGTGTGGACGCTGCGCAGCGACAGCGACCGTCCGGGTGCGGTGTTCAAACCGAAGAACATGTTTAAGGAGATGGCGGTCGGCACGGGCATCGGCATACGCTACGACCTCGACTTCTTCGTGCTTCGCCTCGATTGGGGTGTAGGTCTGCACCTGCCGTACAAGAACGGCTTCTACAACTTCGACAAATTTAAGGATAGCCAGAGCTTACACTTCGCAATCGGTTATCCGTTCTAAAACCAATAAAGCAAAAAAGTAGCGGAGGTCTCCGGCCTCCGCAGCAAGCAACAAGACTATATTCAGTCAAGTTAACTGCTGCGGAGGCCGGAGACCTTCGCTACTATTTTTATTCCGCCGAGAAGTCGGCTACCATTTTTCTGTACATGCTATACGCTCTTGAGCGCGAGATATATCCCGTGAGATGTCCTGAGACATTCACCACGGGCATATAGCGTGTGCCCTTAAGATCGAACTTGCGCATCACTTCCTCCATCGAATCGCTCTCGCCAACCTGCGCTGCAATGGGCAGCATCAGTTGCTGAACGGTGAGCTTGTTATAGAGTTCGGCGCGGAACATGATGTGTCGAATCTTCGTGATGTCTATCTCGCCAAGCAGCGAACCGGCGTTGTCGAGCACCGGTATGAACGACGTGTGACTCTTCGAGATAGCGTTCACCAACTTGCCCAACGGCATGTCGGGCGTAACGGCGGTGAAGTCGCGCTCTATCACGCTGTCTATCTTCATCAGCGTCAGCACAGAGCGGTCGGTGTGGTGAGTAAGGAGCTTGCCCTCGCGAGCAAGACGCATGGCGTAGATGCTGTGCGGCTCGAAGATGCTGATAGTCATCACCGAGGCAATGCTCACAATCATCAGCGGCATGAACATATCGTAGCCGTTCGTAATCTCGGCGATGAGGAAGATGCCCGTAAGCGGCGCGTGCATAACGCCTGCCATAACACCAGCCATGCCGAGCAGCGTATAGTTCTTTTCAGGAATATAGATGCCCACCTGATACATGTTCCAGAGTCGCGAGAAGAGGAATCCGGTGAAGGCTCCGACGAAGAGTGACGGCGCGAACGTACCGCCGCAACCGCCACCGCCGTTTGTGGCAGCCGTGGCGAATGTCTTGGTCAGAATGACGAGTGCAATGAACACGATGAGCCATCTGCCGTCGCCCGAGAACATAGAGTTCTTCAGCACTTCGTTCCAGTCTGCCTCGCTCGTGCCGTTGAGCAGCACGTTGATGGCAGAATAGCCTTCGCCGTAGAGCACGGGGAACATGAAGATGAGCGAACTGAGCATCACTCCGCCCAGCGCGAGCTTAGCCCAGCGATGCTGCTTCAGTTTGCCGAACATGCCCTCGCATACCGACATCGAACGTATGAAGTAGAGACTCACAAGTCCGCAGGCAATGCCGAGGATGATGCACGCCGGCACACGCTCCACGCTCCACATGCTGTCGAGGTGGAAGCTGAACAGCGACGAGCTGCCCATGAAGATATACGTGAAGCACGTAGCCGTGACCGCTGCCGTGAGGATAGGCAGCAGCGACGCCATGCTCAAGTCGACCATCAGCACCTCGAGCGTGAACACCAGTCCGGCTATGGGCGCCTTGAAGATGCCGGCGATGGCGGCGGCAGCACCGCAGCCAACAAGCAGAATCAGCTTCTTCTTGTCCATGCCGAACAGTCGTCCGAGGTTCGAGCCGATAGCCGAACCCGTGAGAACGATAGGCGCCTCGGCACCTACCGATCCGCCGAAGCCGATGGTGATAGCCGACGCCACAACCGATGTCCAGCAGTTGTGCCCTTTCAGTCGCGACTGCTTCGAGGATATAGCGTAGAGGATGCGCGTGATACCGTGCGAGATGTTGTCCTTCACCACGTAGCGCACGAAGAGCGACGTTAAGAAGATACCCACAACCGGGAACATCAGGTAGAGCCAGTTGAACGTGTCGGCATGAAACCTCGACGTCAGCATGTGCTGTATGATGTGAATTATCGAGTGGAGCACGTAGGCAGCCACCGACGCGAAGAATCCGATGCAGAGGGCAAGGATGATAGTCGCCTGACGGTCGGAAAAATGCTTCGTGCGCCAAGCGTACAGCCTTTCTTCCAGCGTTGCGTCTTTCTTGTCAATCGCAGTCTGTTCCATTTACTTGCGTATGATGGTTACCTGTCCGTCCTTAGTGAGCTTGATGATGCTGCTCGGTGTGTGCGGCTTGTGCTCCTGGCGACGAGTCCAGCACACATAGTCGACAGCCTCCAGTATCTCCGGCGCAATGTCGCGATAGTTTTGTGCCGTCGGTTCGCCGCTGATATTGGCGCTTGTGCTCACGATAGCCTTCTGGAAGCGGTAGCAAAGCTCCTTCGAGAACGGCTCGTTGGTGACGCGCAGAGCGATGCTGCCGTCCTCGGCGATGAGGTTCGGGGCGAGGTTAACGGCGCCGTCGAGCACCACGGTTGTCGGTTTCTCGGCAAGTTCCATAAGGTCCCAAGCCACCGGCGGCACGTCGCGCACGTAGCGCTGCACGCGGTCTACCGAGTCGGTGAGGCAGATAAGCGCCTTCGAGTCGTCGCGCTGCTTTATCTTGTACACCTTTGCCACTGCCTCAGCGTTCGTTGCGTCGCAGCCTATTCCCCACACCGTGTCGGTAGGGTAGAGTATCACGCCACCCTTACGCATCACGTTCACGGCATTCTGAATGTCTTCTTTCTGTGTCATTGTTATTTCCTATTTTGTTTTTTACCTTTTACTCTTTTACTTTTTTACCTTTTTACTTTTACAAAGTTAATGCTTTTTCTTGTTATGCCGTAAGTTTAAAGACAATTTTCTTGCTCTTTATTACAAGCATGGATGATATTCGCCGAAAAAAACGTAACTTTGTAAAAGTAAAAAGGTAAAAGAGTAAAAAAGTAAAAAGATATATGGAAAAGAAAGACCTCCGCATAGTGTTCATGGGAACACCCGAGTTTGCCGTTGGATCGCTCCAGCGACTTGTTGAGAACGGATATAACGTAGTGGCTGTCGTTACGCAGCCCGATAAACCCGTAGGTCGCCACGGATCGGTGCTGCGCCCTTCGCCCGTCAAGGAGTACGCTCTGGCGCACAATCTGCCCGTGCTGCAGCCCGTGAAGATGAAAGACGAGCAGTTTCTTGAGGAGCTGCGCAGCTACAACGCCGACCTGCAGGTGGTTGTTGCGTTCCGCATGCTGCCTGAGGTGGTGTGGGCTATGCCGCGCTTCGGCACATTCAATGTTCACGCCGCCCTGCTGCCCGACTATCGTGGCGCAGCGCCAATAAACTGGGCTGTAATCAACGGCGAGACACGCACCGGCGTAACCACATTCTTCCTCGACCACGACATCGACACCGGTCGTATCATCGCGCAGCGCGAGTTCCCCATCCCCGACGACGCCGATGTGGAGTATGTATACGACGGACTTATGCAGCTTGGCGCAAAGCTCTGCACCGACACCGTCGACCTCGTACTCTCTACCGACGGCGACGTGCCTTCGCAGCCGCAGCAGGAAAGCGAGGCTCACCACGGCGCTCCGAAGATATTCAAGGATACCTGCGCCATCGACTTCTCGCTCTCAGCGAAGCGCATCTACGACTTTGTGCGCGGTCTGTCGCCAGTGCCCGGCGCATGGTGTATGCTCACTCCGCGCGACGCTCAGGCTAAGGCTCAGGTGCTTAAGATCTATAAGACAGCAAAGACTGGCGAGTCATCAATAGGGGGTGCACTTGTCTCAAGTGCACCAGACTATAAGGCAGCAAAGACCGGCGACCAACCCGGTGTAGAAGTAGGAACGCTCAAGGCAGAGAACCGCCGTCTTCTCGTTGCTACCGTCGACGAGTGGCTCGAGCTTGTAGAGCTGCAACCTGCCGGCAAGAAGCGCATGGCAGCCCGCGACTACCTCAACGGATTCCAGCACCCCGAGGACTTCCTGCTGAAGTAATTGCTTATCTTAGTGAAAAGACCATTACCCAACATGGCATAGTCTGTTGATGTCTTCGTCGAACGTGTCGCGGTTCACAGCCCGTGCGCGCATCGCCGACTTGTAGTTGTATATTGTCTGTGTCGAGTAGAACAGAAGTGTGGCTATCTCCTGGCTCTCCGTCACGCCCAAGCGCATCAGCGCGTAGATGCGTGCTTCTGTAGTCAGGGTGTTAGGAGATGGTTGCGCAATCCTTCCTTCTGGAAGCAACAGACTGTTCAGTTCGTCAACAAAACCAGGATACAGCTCCGTGAAGGCGCGGTCGAAACGAGTGTAGAACGTCGTCGCTTCTTCCTCCGCGAGCTTATAGCTGTTTATAGTCTTAAGAAGGTCAGCCGTTTGGTTGGCCTTTATTTTTCTGCTCACCAGTTTACGGTACTCCATCAGCTTGCGGATGTACACCGCACTAATGTCCATGAACAAACGCATGTAGGTCTCGCGGCGATGGTTGGTCGCTATGAGTCGTTCGTTCAGCTCCTTCAGCTGCCGGTTCTGCGTCTTTACCTCTCGGCGGCTACCTGCCAGCCATTTGTTCTGCTTGTAGCCGAAGATAGCCATTGCCAGCAACATCAGCGACAGAAAACTAACCACCGCAAGCACGCCTCTCACGATGCGCTCCTTATGCGCCAACGCCTCCTGATTGGCAGTGGCGATGATAGGCAATATGCTCGAAATCTCGAGCATACGCAGTCGGTTGTTGTAGAATCGGGCATCCTCCATGGAGCAATAGATGTAACGTGCCGCATGGTCGGCATACTTCTGGTCCTTCTCATACAGATATGTAGAGAACTCCTGCAGCGCAAGATTCTCCTTCAAAGGGCATGTTATGTCCGAGATAGCCGCTTCAATAATGTACTTTTCATATCGTTGCGTGTCGCCCAACTCGCGATAATAGCGTGCTATGCAGTAGGCTGCCGAGGCATGCACACGGCTGTCTACCCGGCTGTTCATCAGAGCCTTTGTGTAGAATTGCAGCACAGCCTTGCTCATGGGGTTGGTGAGGAAAGCCAGTTCGCCGCTAAGGTTGGCATGCAGGGCCACATCCTTGCTGCTTGTGACTTCCATCGTGAGCTTCAGATTCTCAAACTTCTTCTTATGGTAATAGTCCCTGAACTCCGACTTGTTGCTGAACGCCTCCCAATAGTTGTACAGCCACGTGCGTGTATAATAATAGTATTGCTTTAGCTGCTTAGGCACACCCTTCTTCTTTATATCCTCAAGCAACTCCTCCGACTGACTGTAGAAACCACCCGTAGACAACACCGCTGCACGATTTATCTTGTTGAGCGTTGTGTAGTAGGCGTTGTTCTCGCTCTCTGATAGAGCGAGGCCGCGGTTCACGTATACCATTGCCGAATCGTAATGGTATGTATAGTATTCGCGATAGATACTGTTCAGAAGTGCGAGTCGCTGCGGAATGTCTTCCGCCGTTCGCAACTTCAGCTTTAGTTGGTCAATCTTCTTTTCTTTCTGCTTGGAGAATGCGTCGCGCTTGTCGACATATCTGTCAAGAAGGTCAAGCAGGTCTTGCTCGCCAGAGATACCGGCTGTAGCCAACTTGGTTTGGGCTGTAGCCTGCAGCGGCAAAAAGATGAACAATAGGTATAAAAAGATGCGCATAATAGTGGGTTTTTTGCTTTAATGCTGCAAATTTAGCTAATATTATTAAGATAAAAACATTTACTTTGATAAAAAAGACTAAAGCCTTAAATATTCTGATATATAATAAGTTATAAGTTTCGATACCTTAATTTATGTCTACTTTCATTTTACGCATACATACAATCAGCCGATATAGCTTGTAACTTTGCAACCGAAAACATAAGCACAACGGATATGAACCTAAAACTTAAAACATTCTCATTCGCCCTCTTGGCTTCTGCCTCTACGGGCATGTATGCACAGACGCATACAGAAAACAATTCAACAAACGATTCGGAACCGCAGAAGAAGGAAGAGCGCAACGTGATGCTCAACGCTTCTGACGCCAACAAACCGCGCGAGATTCAGATTGGATTGCCGAGCGAAGACGTAACGGTATACGAGAACGGACTGCCTGCCGTTTACTCGTCGTCCGTGCACAAGCTTTCTGCCCACTGGCGCAGCGACGCTTCGCTGAAAGGCACCGACCTTATGACTCCGTCGGAGAGTGCCATCAAGACCGGCAACATCGCTTATGCTGTCTCGGCGTTCAGCGAGTTGGGTCAGAAGAAGTTCAGCGGTAAGCTCAATTACAAGGCGAACCACTTCGGTATGCAGAACTTCGACCTTAACCTCTCTGGCGGCATCGGCGACAAGTGGCTCTACACAGCCGGCATGTATCAGAACTTCGACCCGGGCAGCTTCAAGCTGCGCTTCACCGACTATGCCGACCGCACGCAAATCTACCATTTGGGTCTTACACGCATACTGAACGGCGGCAAGGGACACATATCTTTATTATATAAGTATTCGAACAGCAAGAACCCCGGCAACTTTGCCAATGCCGCTCCGTTCATCTACGCCGGCGACGGTAGCATAAAGAAGCTCGCAGGTTTCGACCAGGGTATGGATTCATACGTGCAGCGTAATGGTTCGTTCAGCTATCTGAACACCAAGGCTGGCAAGATGGACACATGGAACATGACCGATGGCAGCGACAACCGTGCCAATGAAGTGGCTTTGGTGAGCAAGTACCAGTTTGACAACGGTTGGTTGTGGAAGTTGAACGCCAAGTATATGAACGCTCCGCGTGCCAACTACGTAGACTACTGCGGCAGCACCATCTCTGAGGTTGCCGAGTCTGACGGCTACCAGCTTTCAGACGGTTCGGCATACAGTGGACTTATCGAAGGTCGCCGTACTTGGCTGCACATCGGCAAGGTGAGCAACGCCCTCCTTACAAGCGAGATGAGCAAGCAGCTGAACAATCACAAGTTGATGATTGGCTTGAACGAGTGGTACTACCACCTCAACTACTATTCGTCTTCGTTCCAGTGGGCAGGCACCGTTGAGGCTTATCCTCGTACACTGAGCCAGATGTACGTCAATCCGCTCGACCCTACGCAGACCGCACATCGCTCAGAGACCTTCGGCTACAACGAGCTGAGTCCTGAATATACAAAGGGTTCGGAGAACAAGCTCGCTCTCTATTTCACCGACGAATGGCGCATCACTCCCAAGTTCAAGCTGTTCTACGGCGGTCGTCTCGAATACTATCGTATGTCGGCAGACCAGATTTCTGCGTCACGCTTCCGTGGCTTCCATCTCGGCAACTTCAATACATATTCTACAGCCGCAGACGGATCTATCGTTGCGACAGAGCATAGCATTGCTCCTGCCACTGTTACGAAGAACAAGCTCAACTATGCTGCCACTTTGCAGATGACTTACAACGTAACAAACCAGTTTGGTCTTACTGCCGACGCCACTATCGCCACACGCTTCCCGCGCATCAGCGAGTATGCCGGCACCGGTCCTACAGAGGAGCAGTACAAGCGCGTGACCATTCCGTTGGTTCGCGGCGGTATCTTCTACAAGAACTCTTGGCTCGACCTCTCGTCAATGGTGACATACATCTCTAAGTCGAACAATATCGACCAGCAGAACCTCACCAAGCCTGGCACTTCTGAAGGTAAGACCGTGTTGCTCATCTACAATATCCAGACATTGGGCTGGACAACATCTGCCGAAATCAACCCGTTCAAGAACTTCCACATGCACGCTCTCTTCACCTATCAGAAGCCGGTGTACAAGAACTACAATGCGAGCGTTACGTTCAGCGACGGTCAGACTATGAGCGTTAATGCCAACAACAAGATTGTGAAGGAGATTCCGCAGGTGCTCATTGAGCTTGACCCGAGATACGACATCACGAAGAACCTCAGTGCTTGGCTCAGTTTCCGCTACTTCGGCAAGACATACGCCAACCTTCAGGAGGCACTCTACTTCAACGGTCACTGGGAGACATTCGGTGGCGTCAACTGGAATGTGAACAAGAACCTGAGTCTCGGTGTCAGCGTCATTAACATCTTCAACGAGAAGGGTGCGAAGGGCACAATCAGCGGTTCGGAGCTTATCACAAAGGATGAGGCTGGCAATATGCCGGCAAGTACATGAGCGGTAACTATCTCCGCCCGTTCACAGTAGAGTTCAACGCAAGCATCAAGTTCTAACAGGCCAATGCAAGAATATCGATATATAAACAACCAGTAAAAACCATACGAAAATGAAGAAAACTATTATGCTAATCGCAGCAATGTGCATGACTTCTGCCATCACATTCGCTCAAGAAATCATCCGTGTGTCTACCGAAAAGACCGACCTCGTGATGAAAGTGTCGCCAAAGGGCCGTCTTTATCAGGTCTATCTCGGTGACAAGTTGCAGAATCCTGCCGACTACGCGAATCTGAAGTGGGATGTTTATGCAGCTTCCGACGGCGCAGTGTGCCAGCGCGGTCATGAGGTGTACGCCACTTCCGGTGCTGAAGACTACTTCGAACCGGCTGTTGCCGTAACGCACGCCGACGGCAACATGACTACATATCTCTATTATAAGTCGTCGGAGCAGAAGGCGGTGAAGGGCGGCACTGAGACTGTCATCACACTTCAGGACAAGGTGTATCCGCTGACAGTGAAGCTCCACTATGTGGCTTATCCGAAGGAGAATGTGATAAAGGCATGGAGCGAGATTTCTCACAAGGAGAAGTCTGCCATCACACTCTGGCGCTACAGCTCTACGATGCTCTACTTCAAATCTTCAAAGTATTATCTCACTAACTATCACAGCGACTGGGCCAAGGAAGGTCAGCCTGAGACAACCCAGTTGAGCACGGGCAAAAAGATTATCGACACAAAGCTCGGCACACGTGCCGCTATGCAGGCTGAGCCTTTCTTCGAGTTGGGCTTCGACGAGCCTGCTAAGGAGAACGAGGGCAAGGTGATGCTCGGAACGATAGGATGGCCTGGCAACTTCCGCTTCACTTTTGAGGTGGACAACGTCGGCGCGCTTCGCGTCATTCCTGCCATCAATCCTTACGCTTCCGACTATAAGCTGAAGGCAGGTGAGGTGTTCACCACTCCTGAGTTCATCTTCGCGATGAGCGACAATGGTATGGGCGAGGCTTCGCGCAACCTGCACAACTGGGCTCGTCAGTATCAGGTGAACATGGGTATGGGCGACCGCCTCACTCTCCTGAACAACTGGGAGAATACGGGCTTCGACTTCAACCAGCAGAGTCTTGCCGAACTGATGAAGGATGCCAAGGACCTTGGTGTGGATATGTTCCTGCTCGACGACGGATGGTTCGCCAATAAGTATCCGCGCAAGGACGACCACGCCGGACTGGGCGACTGGGAGGCTACAAAGAGCAAGTTGCCGGAGGGCATTCCTGGTCTTGTAAGAGATGCAAAGAAGGCTGGTGTGAAGTTCGGTATATGGATTGAGCCGGAGATGGTGAACCCGAAGAGCGAACTCTTTGAGAAGCATCCTGATTGGGTCATCTTGCAGCCGCAGCGCGACACATATTATTATCGCAACCAGCTCGTGCTCGACATCTCCAACCCTAAGGTGCAGGACTATGTGTACGGTATCGTCGACCGCATCATGACCGAGAACCCCGACGTGGCTTACTTCAAGTGGGACTGCAACAGTGTTATAACCAATATCTATTCGCCGTATCACAAGCAGAACCAGGGCAACTTCTACATCGACCACGTTCGTGGCATTTACAATGTGCTCACACGCATCCACAACAAGTATCCTAACCTGCCTATGATGCTCTGCTCTGGCGGTGGCGGACGTATGGACTACGAGATGCTCAAGTACTTCACCGAGTTCTGGTGTTCTGACGACACCGACCCGTATGAGCGCATCTACATCCAGTGGAGCCTCTCGAAGTTCTTCCCTGCAAAGACAATGGGATCGCACGTCACCAACTGGAACAAGAACACATCCGTGAAGTTCCGCACCGACGTATGCAGCTCATGCAAGTTGGGCTTCGACATCGACCTCAAGTCGCTCTCTGCCGACGACTACAAGTTCGTGCAGCAGGCCGTTAAGAACTACGATAGCATGAAGCCGATGGTTCTCGAAGGCGACCAGTATCGTCTTGTTTCACCGTACGAAGGCAGCCACTGCGCTATCAACTACGTTAGCAAGGACAAGCAGCGTGCGGTGCTCTTCGCCTACGACCTGCATCCGCGCTATAAGGAGCCGCAGCAGAACGTGAAGCTGCAGGGACTGGATGCTGCAAAGATGTACACCGTGAAGGAGACAAACCTCATGCCAGGCAAGCAGTCAGACTTGGAGTGCAACGGCAAGCAGTACAGTGGCGACTATCTGATGAAGATTGGTCTGAACGTCTTCACAGCGCAGGATGGCACAAGCCATGTATTGGTGCTGGAGTAATAAGATAATGTAGTAGTAATAATATGTTGTAACAAAGGTTTAAACGAAAAAGGCCATGTCGGTATTCCGGCATGGTCTTTTTTCGTTTTTATAAGTCTGTATGCTTTCTAATAGATACAGACAATTTTCAATGTTCTTAGAGCATAGTAGGCAACTTAAAAGATGCCCCATTTCTTCTTGCGCTTCGGTGCCTCCGTCTGTTCAAAGCTGCTGTTGCGCTGTTCCAATACTTCCTCCCACGTGCTGCGGTCTCTCACCATCTGGTAGATAGTACCCCAGTCGGGCAGACCGCCAATGTTGCGGTCGTCGATGAAGAGGTCTGCCTTTAGTTTGCGCGAGAAGGAGTCGTGCTCGCGGCTCTCCTCCGGGTAGTCGCGGTTCACGGCGTAGAACTCCACGCCGCGTTCCCTGCACCACTCAACAGCCTCGTCGAGCAGCCGTCCCTCGCGCACGCTCCACAATATCAGTTTGTGGCGGTCGCGTATCAGCATACGCAATGTCTCCGTAGCGAAGGGCAGTTCCCTGCCGATGGCAGGGTATTTGTGCTCAACGATAGTTCCGTCGAAATCAACTGCTATAACCATTGTTACTTACGTTTGATTGAATCGTCCTCCTTGTTGCCGTAGTTGCTGTCAGCATAGTTGCCGTAAGCGCCGTACGAAGTGTAGTTCAGACCATAGTTGCCGCCATAGTTGCCACCGTACTTGCTGCCGTAGCTGCCGCTCTTGCCGTAGCGTCCGTACTTGCCGTAGCCGTAGTAGTAGCCGTACTTCTTCTTCGACATATCGATGCCGTTGATAACGATGCTTACCTGCGGCAACTTCTTCTGAGCGCTGAGCGAGTTGATGAACTCGAAGCTTGACTTCGGAGTATAGTCTGCACGACACATATAAACGGTGAGGTCAGCCACACGAGCAATCATCAGCGTATCTGTAACAAGACCTACAGGAGCGGTGTCCACGATGATATAGTCGTACTCCTTGCGCAGAGCGGCGAAGATGTTGTCGAGCGACTCGCGCGACACAAGCTCTGCAGGGTTTGGCGGGATAGGACCGGCTGGCATGATGTCCAGGTTGCGGTTCACGCCAGAGTTCAGAATGTTGGCGCAGATATCCTCATGAGTCGGGTTGTCGTGTACGAGCAGGTTGGTGATACCGATGTTCTTGTCCTTCAGTTCGAAGAGGTTGGTAAGACGCGGCTTGCGGATGTCAAGACCCATTACCAACACCTTCTTGCCCAGCAGCGCGAAGCTCACAGCCAGGTTAGCCGCTGTGAAAGTCTTACCCTCACCCGATGTGGTAGAGGTGAACATTATGACCTTCTGATCCTCCTTCAGCATGAACTGGATGTTAGAACGTATAGAACGGAATACCTCCTCCATGACGTTGTTCTGGTTCTCGTGTACCACGATGTCAGCCTTCGTCTTCGCTGTCTCGCTTGCAATAGCCACGTCGCCGATGATAGGCAGAGTGGTGAGGCGAGCCACATCCTCGTGTCCTTCAATCTTGTAGCGGAAGAAGTTGATGAGGAACAGCACGATGGTCGGTATAGCCAAGCCGATAACCAGCGCGATGAGCAGGATAATCGACTTCTTCGGGCTTATCTGTCCGAACGATACGGGGTCGTCGATGAGCTTACCCTTGTCGGCTGTAGCGGCGAGCGAGATAGAGTTCTCCTCACGCTTCTGCAAGAGCATCAGGTAAAGACCCGACTTTACCTCCTGCTGTCTGCCTATCTGGTTGAGCACACGCTCCTGCTCAGGAGAAGAGTAGATCATGCTTGAGTAGCGGTTGTACTCCTGCAGTATAGAGTTGCGCTGAATCTGTGCGTTGCGCTGCACCTGAGTCATCGCACGGCGGATACTTGACGAGAGGTCGTCGAGCTGTGCCGTGAGCGGAGTGATGGTAGGGCTGTTCTCGTTGGCGCTGCGCAGCAAGCGGTTGCGCTCCATAACGATTTTGTTGTAGTCGTTGATGAGCGTAGAAGCGGCAGCGTCGTTCAGACCCACGTTCGACGGCAGAGTCTGATACTTGTTGCCCGGCTCGTTCATGTACTGCTGCAAGCTGTGGAGCAACTCTATCTGCATGTCCATGTCAGCCAGCTTCTGTGTGAACTGGTCGGTGTTGGTGTAACCAAGCGCACCGGTAGCCTCCGGATTCACAATCTTGTACTGGCGCTTTGTTGCCTCCAGACTGCCCTCGGTAGCACCCAGCTCGGTGTTGATCTTCTCAAGACGCGAGTTGATGAACTGTTCTGTGCGCATCGCTATCTCGTTCTTGTCCTCGTTAGCCTGCATGTTGTAGCTGAACACGAGCTGCTTCAGATAGTCGTTGGCACGCTGCGGCATCTCGTCGGTCAGTGTCAAGCTGGCGATAGAAGTGTTCTTCGAAAACTGGTCGACGGTGAGCGCACCGCTATACTTGCCTGCAATCATCTTCGGCGGATAGATAGTCACGAGCTCATTACGATCGTCGGGCATCGGCCAGAGCGTGTTGGTAGTGAATGTGATGATACCAACGCTTGTGATGATGCGAGCCGGCAGAACGTTGAATGTGCGGTTGATGGCGTAGGTCTTCGACGGTTTGTCTGGGTCTTCAGGCACGTAGGTATATGTGCCCGTCACATGCAGTTTGCCGTTCTCGTCCTTGTCGATGACGAGGCTGATAGGTCTCTTCAGCGTCTCGATGTGAGCCGCGTCGAGGTCTACGTTCACCGGCTGGTTCTTGTAGAGCAGGTGGTCCTTGATGCGTCCTTCGAGAGTGTATACCGTGTAGAGCTTCAGCTGCTTCACAGCCTCTGTAGCGAGCGCTGTCGACTTCAGAATCTCCATCTCGTTGTCGATACCCTCACTGTTTGTCATTATACCCAATGTAGACGAGTTGGCGATGGTGCTTCTTCCACCTCTGCGTCCGCCGTTGTTGTCGTCGTCTTTGATGAGCAACTTGGCGTACGACTGGTACATAGGTGTCGTGTAGCGCAACATGATGGCAGCTGCGCTCAGACAGATGATTAATGAAAGTACGAACCACTGCCAGTTGAGGATCAGTGTCGTGTAGATGATCTTAAAGTCGAAGGAAGAACCCTCCTCGAGCTCTTGCTGTACGTTGTATAAACCTTGTTGGTTGTTGTTTCCTTCCATTTTTTTGTTTGCGTTGTATATTTAAAGCGTTTTATTATCCTTTATCTTCTTTTCGGCTATGTTTTTCCTTGTGTCTTTTTGCGGTGCCTTCGCTTTGGTCGTCTATTGTTTGTCCTCGGCGAGGCGCATCAGATACTTTCCGTATTCGTTCTTTATCATCGGCTGTGCCACCTCTGTGAGCTTCTCCTTAGTTATCCATCCCTTCTTGTATGCTATCTCCTCCAGACAAGCCACCTTCTGTCCCTGGCGCTTCTCGATAACTTCGATGAATGTGCTTGCCTCAGAGAGCGAGTCGTGTGTGCCAGTGTCGAGCCATGCGAAACCGCGCTGCAGGGTCTGCACCTTCAGTTCGCCGCGCTTCAGATATTCCTGATTCACGGTTGTTATCTCCAGTTCGCCTCGTGCGCTCGGCTTGATGTTCTTCGCAATCTCCACCACGCTGTTCGGGTAGAAGTAGAGGCCCACCACCGCATAGTTGCTCTTCGGGTGCTCGGGCTTCTCCTCGATGCTGAGGCAGTTGCCCTCGGCGTCGAACTCAGCCACGCCGTAGCGCTCGGGGTCGTTCACGTAGTAGCCGAAGACGGTCGACTTGCCGTCGCGCTCCACGTTCTGCACGCTCTCGCGCAGCAGCTGTGTGAAGCCGGCTCCGTAGAATATGTTGTCGCCCAATACGAGACAAGCGCTGTCGTTGCCGATAAACTCTTCGCCGATGATGAACGCCTGAGCCAGACCGCCTGGATAAGGTTGCTCAGCGTATTCGAAGCGTACGCCGTAGTCGCTGCCGTCGCCCAGAAGGCGCTTGAAAGCCGGCAGGTCGGTAGGGGTGGATATGATGAGGATATCCTTTATGTCAGCGAGCATGAGCACTGATATAGGATAGTATATCATTGGCTTATCGAAAATTGGTATGAGTTGCTTGCTAATACCTTTGGTGATGGGGTAGAGGCGTGTGCCCGAGCCACCTGCTAAAACGATACCTTTCATGATTCTTTGATGTTTTTATTGTTAGACAATATTCTTATAATTATATAAAGTGCACAAAGTTAATAATAATAACTTAGAAAATACACTTTTGAACGCTTAATTTTGAAACGTTAATCGGTAAAATAAGAAAAACGTTGCAACACTTGGCAGTTATCCATTTTATTTGTAATTTTGCATAATATAGTTTAAGTTGGCATAATAAATGTAAAACCCGTTTGCGTGCCAATTTGATATCATAAACAAATAAAACATATATGGGATTTTTTTCAAAACTATTCGGAAAGAAAACAGATAACGATAAGACAGGTGGTATGGAAGACTACATGCAGCTTGTGCGTGTGTACTTCCAGGCTTCGATAGCCGCAAACGTAGGCATTGCCAACCTCGGCATGCTGCCCGATTTGCGCGTGTTCAAGACCACACTCCACGTTCCGACAGTGAATAACAAGCTCGGTGTGGGCGAGAAGAGCGCTTGCCGCAAGATGCTGCGCGAGATATACGGCGTAGACGACAACTTCTTCAAGGAGGTGGATGCCAGCATCCGCAAGAACTGTCGCAAGTTGCAGGATGTGCAGGTTTACCTCATCCAGTTCCAGAACTTCACTCAGGACATCATGATGCTCATGGGCAACCTCATGAAGTTCAAGCTCCGCCTGCCGTCGTTCTTCAAGAACGCGCTCTACAAGATGACGGAGAAGACCGTAGCCGACCTCTTCACAAAGAACGACTACAGCGATCCAGCCGTGCTGAAAGCCGTAATGGCGATACGTCAGTACGACCAGCGTCTGGGCTTCTCTCAGAAGTGGATTACCGACTTCGTGTTCCAGGTGGTGATGCTTGCCAAGAAGGAACCGAAGGCAGGTGCCGACGCCGAGCAGAAGAAGTAATGTGAGGGTTGTGGCTGAAAATGCGTGAGACAGGTACAAAAACGTGTTCAGCCACAATAAAAACTTGCAATAGTTTTGTCACATTCGTAAAAATAATATAATTTTGTGGCGCAGAACCAATGCGCCGACAGTCATAAACGCTGTTATATGGAAGCTGAATCGAAAACGATAAACCAGTTTGCGACACGTGTCAGGCAAATGATTCTGCAGTACCAGAGTGTTACGAAGCAGAACGAGGACTTGTGTCGTCAGGTGGCGGAGCAGCAGCAACGCATCGAGAAGCTCGAAGCCCAGCTACAGCAGCAGCGCAACGACTACGAAAGTCTGAAATTGGCTCGAATGGTTGAAATCACCGACGGAGACATGCAGGCGGCGCAGAAGCGTCTTGCAAAACTCATACGCGACGTCGACAAGTGCATAACGCTCATCAACGAGAAGCAGGTGTAGACCATTCGCTGCAAGCTTTAAAACATTCACACGATGGCTGAACAATCTACAGAGAAGCTGCGCATAAGGCTTCACGTCTACGACACCGACATGCCGGTGAACATACGCCCGGAGGACGAACCGCTCTACCGCGACGCCGCCAGTCTGATTACGAAGACGATGAACACCTACGCACAGCGATATAAAGGCCCCAAGAACGACAAGGAAATCCTTTATATGGCGCTCATCGAGATAGCCCTGCGTTACGAGATGGAGAAGTCGCGTAACAACACGGAGCCGTATCAGGACCTCCTCACAAAGCTCACATCCGAGATAGAAGAGGTGCTGGGCGTCTGATGGTCTATGCTTAGATGACAAAGGATGCATGAAGAGCAACTGCTATATATCTATATAAAATAAGGTGTACAGCACACAACGCTTTTTTACCTTCTCTGCCACTCTGCACATCACGGATTGTATCTTTACCCATCGCAAACTGCGAACGAATAATTTAATTAAATAGTAACTAACAAAAAAATAATTGAACAATGTATACACTCATTGCAGCCTTAGTGGCACTCATCTTAGGTGGCATCGTAGGCTATTCTATTTTCCGTTATGTCATTAAGGGAAAATATAATGAAATGGTAGAAGCCGCCAACAAGGAGGCTGAAGTAGTGAAGGAGAAGAAACTCCTCGAAGTGAAGGAAAAGTTCCTCAATAAGAAGTCGGAGCTGGAGAAGGAGGTGCAGCAGCGCAACCAGAAGATTCAGCAGAGCGAGAACCGCCTGAAGCAGCGCGAGATTTCGCTCAACCAGCGTCAGGAGGAGCTCGGCCGCCGCAAGCAGGAGGTAGAGCAGTGCCAGCAGCGCATCGACAACGAGAAGAAACTCCTCGCCCTCAAGCAGGAGGAACTCGACAAGATGCAGACCAAGGAGCGCGAGAAGCTCGAAGAACTCTCTGGTCTGAGCGCTGAGGAGGCTAAGAACCGCCTCGTAGAAAGCCTTAAGGACGAGGCTCGCACCGACGCCGCTTCTTACATCAACGAGATCATGGACGAGGCGAAGCTCAACGCCAACACACAGGCTAAGAAGATCGTCATCCAGACCATACAGCGCGTGGCTACAGAGACCGCCATCGAGAACTCCGTTTCGGTGTTCCATATCGACAACGACGAGGTGAAGGGCCGCATCATCGGTCGCGAGGGTCGCAACATCCGCGCTCTTGAGGCTGCTACCGGCGTCGAGATCGTTGTAGACGACACGCCCGAGGCAATCGTTATTTCTGCGTTCGACCCCGTTCGCCGCGAGGTATGCCGCCTTGCTCTCCACCAGCTTGTAGCCGACGGACGTATCCATCCGGCACGCATCGAAGAGGTAGTGGCAAAGGTGAAGAAGCAGCTCGACAACGAAATCATCGAGACCGGTAAGCGCACAGCCATCGACCTCGGTATCCACGGCTTGCACCCCGAGCTTATCCGCATCGTCGGCAAGATGAAGTATCGTTCTTCTTACGGTCAGAACCTCTTGCAGCACGCTCGCGAGACAGCCAACCTCTGCGCCGTAATGGCAGCCGAGCTGGGTCTGAACCCGAAGAAGGCAAAGCGCGCTGGCTTGCTCCACGATATCGGCAAGGTGCCCGACGAGGAGAGCGAGTTGCCGCACGCACTCTACGGCGCAAAGATTGCTGAGAAGTATAAGGAGAAGCCAGATATCTGCAACGCCATCGGTGCTCACCACGACGAGATGGAGATGAACACGCTGCTCGCTCCGATCGTTCAGGTCTGCGACGCTATCTCTGGCGCACGCCCAGGCGCACGCCGCGAGATTGTAGAGGCTTACATCAAGCGTCTCAACGACCTTGAGGCTATCGCCATGTCTTACCCTGGCGTAACAAAGACTTACGCCATCCAGGCTGGTCGCGAGCTCCGCGTAATTGTTGGCGCCGACAAGATGGACGACAAGGAGACAGAGAAGCTCTCTGGCGAGATAGCTAACAAGATTCAGACCGAGATGACATATCCGGGACAGGTGAAGATCACCGTCATCCGCGAGACTCGTTCTGTAGCTTACGCTAAGTAACAAGTGTAAAAACTTAAAATTATCAATAGACTAATGTGCAAAGCCATGGCCCAGAAGTAGGCAATACGCCCTTTTTGGGGTATGGCTTTGTTCTTAAAAAAAAACTACAAATTATGGGAGAAGTTAAAACAACGGCGCTGAAGCAACGCACCAAAAGTAACATGAAAGATCTCTTTTTCATTGTTCTCGGCATCCTGTCGTATTCCGTTGGATATACGGCGTTCATCCTGCCCGAGAAGGTGGTTATGGGCGGTGCGTCTGGTATTGCAGCACTTGTTTTCTATGCAACCGAAATACCTACATGGATTTCGCTTGCCGTAATCAACTGTACGTTGTTGCTCATTGCCCTTAAGGAACTCAACCTGCAGTTCATCATCCGCACCGTCACCGGTGTGGGCGTCCTGCTTTTCTTCGTCGGCATACTACAGCCGTTCTTCGAGGCATACCCGATCATCACGGCGGGCGAGGACAAGTTCATGCACGTGCTCATAGGTGGTGCGATGGGTGGTGCCGGCTTGGGTTTGGTCTTCTCGCATAATGGTTCTACCGGTGGCACCGATATCATCACCGTACTGCTCAACAAGTACTTCAACATGAGCTTCGGTCGCGCCATGCAGTTTGTCGACTGCACCATCATCTGCTCCTCTTACCTGCTCTTCCGCAGCGTGGAGACCATCGTCTACGGTATCGCCTTCACGCTCGTAGCCACCATCGTTTGCGACTATGTCATCAACGGTGCGCGCCAGACGGTGCAGTTCCTCATCATCTCGAAGAAGTATCAGGAGATTGCCGACGCCATCAACACCGACGTGCGCCGCGGCGTAACGCTCATCGAGGGCAAGGGCTGGTACAGCAAGAACAATGTAGATGTGCTCATCGTCCTCACGCGCAAGTACGAGTCGCAGGAGGTGTTCGCCGTAATCAAGGCGATTGACCCCGACGCCGTCGTTTCGCAGACGTTCTGCCAGGGCGTCTTCGGCGAGGGCTTCGATAAGATCAAGTAATGTTGAGGTGTTGAGATGTTGAGATGTTGAGGTGTTGAGATGTTGATGTGTTGAGATGTTGACAATAGATAGTAGCGGAGGTCTCCGGCCTCCGCAGCAGTTGACGATGCTTTCATTAGTTTTGTCGCTTGCTGCGGAGGCCGGAGACCTCCGCTACTGTTTTATTCGCACTTAGTTTTCGTATTGCATTTCCAAAAACTACCAGCCTCGCAGAAACTTTTTCGTAAAAACGCTTGACTTCGCTTGCGCAACATTGTACCTTTGCGTCGATTTAACCAACATACATAAACATAAAAACTCGGTACAATGGAAAACACAAACATCATCAACGCTGCCATCAAGGGCGGCAACATCCCACGCAACTGGCTCTACTGCTTCAACTCCGGCTGTCAGCACCACGAGGAGTGCATCCGCTTTCGCTCCACCATAGCCCTCAGCGGTTCGCGCACATGGGGCAATGCTGTCTATCCAGCCGCGCTGCACGCCGACGGTTCGTGCGAACACTTCAAGCAGCTCCGCATAGTGCGACAGGCGTGGGGCTTCAATCTTCTCTTCAAGGACGTTAAGCTGCATGACGCGCCCACGCTGCGTTCGCTCATGAAGGAGTACCTCGGCGGCAACACCATGTACTACCGCTACCATCATGGCGAGCGTCTGCTCTCGCCCGAACAGCAGGCGTGGATAAAGCGTCTCTTCGCCAGCTATTGCTACAGCGACGTAGACTTCGACAACTCGTGCGAAGAGCTCGACTTCCTGTAGTTTTTTTTACTCTTTTACCGTTATTCTCGCTATCCGGTACATCTGTTACCGGATAGCAAAACTATCATTACCGCATAGATGTTATCGCATGCCCGCACTGCGGTAACGCTATAGCCACAAACACACACACATAAAACCATGAAAAACGAAACAACAACCATCGACCTAAGTCCCATCGACCGCATGATCAGCTTTCTCACCATGCGCTACGCCTTCCGCTACAACACCGTCTTGAGCTGCACAGAGTATCGCCCCGTCGCGCTGCCTGCCGACAGTTTCACTCCGCTCGACCCGCGCATGCTCCGTCGCATCATCCTTGAGGTGCAACGCGAGGGTATCGAGGTGAGTCCAAACGACATACGCAACTATATCGAGTCCGACTACGTGCGTCAGTTCGACCCCGTCGGCGACTATCTCGCCTCGTGCGAAGGCACTTGGGACGGGCACGACCATATCGCCGACCTCGCCCGTACCGTGCCCACCGACGCACCGCTCTGGCACAAGTGGTTCAAGACGTGGCTGCTCGCCATGGTGAGCCAATGGCAGAATCAGCCTTCGCGACTCTACGGCAACAGCGTTGCGCCGCTGCTCATCTCGCCGCAGGGCTACCACAAGAGTACGTTTTGCCGTCGCCTGCTGCCCGACGCCCTGAAGTGGGGCTACACCGACAGCCTCACCCTTTCCGACCGCCGTCAGGTGATGCTCGCCATGTCGCAGCAGTTGCTCATCAACCTCGACGAGTTCAACCAAATATCGCCGCGTGTGCAGCAGGGTTTTCTGAAGAACGTTATCCAGCTGCCCTCGATAAAGGCGAAACGACCTTATGGCACGCACCTTGAGGAGCTGCCGCGCAAGGCGTCGTTCATAGCCACTAGCAACATGACCGACATCCTCTCCGATCCGTCTGGCAACCGTCCAATGCTTCAGCCTCTGCTTCTCCGTCGCCGACGATCCGCTCGACCCTTCCGCCGAGTGGCTCTCCACCGCCGAAATCTTCGACGTCATAAAGCAGAAAGTCGGCTCCTCCCTGCAAGTCAACACCCTCATCGCCTTCGGTCGCAAACTTGCCAACATGCCAGGCATGCGCCGCCGCAAGTGCGAAACCTGCACGCGCTATCTTGTGAAGAGGGTGGGGCAGTAAGCTGGCAGATAGGTAAGCATCTCTGCGATATTAGTATATATACATCAAAAAAATATCGCTCAAGTTTTTATCCTTGAGCGATATTTTTTCCAGTTATCTGGCAGTAAGACATGGGAGGATAGTCTGTTCCGGAGGGAAGATAGCCCGTTCAGACTGGCAGATAGGCTGGCAGATAATTCCTCCTTAGCCATATCTCCCAGCTTTTACAATGTTGATAATTAGCGTTGTACAGCAATACTGGAAGATATGGCAGATTTTTTCACGTACTTGATTTATGTTATGTCACATACTGATGCTATCTCTTTGGCCGTAACGTTAGATTTATTACTTATTATTTTGAAAAAATGTCACCCTAGTATATGTAGTAGTTCTCGTAGTTGTTTCTGTAGTTACACGAAGACCTCTTTAGTTTGATTTTCTTTTCTTTGCGAAACGCTTCATTTCAACTTCTGGGTTAAAGCCATACGAAACAATAATGTCTTTTACTGTATCAGTAAATCTTTTCACCTTGTTGTATCCCAAATTGTATAGTTTGTTACGTTCATCTTCAGTATATATAGGCTGTACATCAGCTTTTTTACCTGTTCCTTTTTTCATCCATGCAAGAGGATTCCTTGTATTATTCGATGATAGTTCGTTGCTAGAATAATTTTCTTGTATATCGGTCTTTACTGTATCAGGATTCTGCTGTGTATTAGTAGCCTCATTTTTTTGTAAAATATCCGATGACGTATCTAACTTTTCAACGTCAATATTAACCTCGTTGGTACTCGTTTCGGAATTTTCAGGAAATCGGGTATTTAGAGTCTCCGATGGAATTTTCGGTGTGTTAATATTCTTAAAGAATGGAAGATCGGCAGCCTCATAAAAAGCATCGTAAGTTTTGTCGTAGCCTAAGGTAAGCCCCAGGAGGTAAACTGCTATTGAGCACTCAAATCCGCCGATTTTTTTAGCGTACGATACAATCTTTTCATCTGGTATATGTTCCATACCATCAGCAAATTCTGCCTTTAAGTATAAGAATAATGGAGCAGCCACCGCAAACCTACAACCAAAAGCCTCTTCTGTCATTTTAGATAGAGGCGAGGCATTAACTATTTCATATAAAGGTGCAAATTGAGGATTTTTACATGCCAAAAGTTGCGGATATAATTGTGTCGTTTCTGCCACCTCTCCACTGAGTTCCTTTTGCTCTTTGTAATTGCAGAAAACATGAACAAAATCACAAAAATACCCAAGCATTCCTTTGGGATAAAAACCATGACGCTCATATCTAAGTAGATATGTCCAAATTGATTGATTCCCCAAAGGACGTTCGTAGGCATATAACTCACGGAAAACCTCTTGAATGGTATCTGATGTGATTAACTCCTCACACTTTCTACGATCCTCCTCTGCTAAACCAAAGATATCCCAAAGGTTGTATACTCCACGAATACTTTGTTTAATATTCAGTTTCTGCTGGAGTTTTTCGAATTTTTCAGACCAAGGAGATACATGTAATTGTATTCGATTATCAAATGAAATTGACATCTCTTTTTTGGCTTCAGCATCAAATGTATAAACTCCTTGTACATTTCTAATGTCAATTAGTTTATATTGGGCATTATCTTCTTCTGCAGATTTAAAGTGAATTATCAAGTATTCAAACGAGTATTCATACATATTCATCCTTGATGTGAGACGATTGAACAATTCATCATCATCTGCGTGATGATCAAAATACCCATCAAACACCACGGCATAGCTTATACCAAATTGCCCATATTTAAACAAGTCTACAAAATCCAACTTGCGAATTATTGACAAATAATCTTTCATAACTAAAATCCCCATTCAATAGATTCTCCTGATAGAGGAGCTTGTACCGACGATGTAATATCAATATGGGAGCAATTGGATTTAAAAGAATCTAGATAGTCACTAGGATAACCATTATAGGTTATATATAAGTTCTTTCTAGTTCTTGTCATTGCAACCATAAAAAGAGTCTTAGCTAAAGAATCATTTGGACATATATACATACTAGCATTGGCGTAAGGGATAAAGACATTTTCAAAGTCAAGACCTTTTGCACTATGGAATGTCATGATGATTATTCTATGGTCATTTTCGTCAAAACTACCATATCCATTCCCGACATATTGCATTTTGACACCATGCCTGCGCAAATGTGAATTCATCGCGCCAAAATCCACTTTTCCAAAATCGTTAGTTGTTTCATTCCATTCTGGTTTGCCTGCATTGCGAAGTGCTTGGTTTACAAACTTTATGATTTTAGGAGCTGTCGGTATTAGGATAGCAGTGGAATCACCCACATTCACAGCTTTACTGGCTTGTTCCATGATATACTTAACTTCTTTTGCTTCTGATGGTGCTTCGCAAAGACGTATCTGTGTATCTTCTTTGGTCATATCCCTCTTTGAAGAGAAAATATTCATTCTTGGCAAAAAACGTTGTACTGCATCAATAATGGAACGAGATAATCTATGAATGACACCTAATTCATAAGGGTCTCCATTGATAAGGCGACCTATTTCTGAGGGAGAAACAGTTGCTTCCTGCCATCGTGGATCGTTTTCATATATAGATTGGTTCGAGTCTCCTGCCACAATTACATTAGAACTACGAGCGTTCATTTCTATGATCACTCTGGGAATTAAATCTTGGACTTCGTCACAAAGAATATAATCATAATGAGAACTACCCTTCATGAATCTGTAATAAGTATCAATAGACACTTTTGTTCCTAGTCCCAAATTCTTGAAATCAGCCTTAAACATTTCTACTAGTGACTGCGTGAAGACTACGACCAAAATTTTAGAACTTGGTTTCTTTGCTAAAATTGTCTTTGCTGCATACGCAAGTAATACAGACTTTCCGGAACCTGCGAAACCTTGAATCCACTGGTTACGGAAGCTTGAACTATAATTATCAACGAATGCGCTGACTTTGTCAAGAAAGGCCTGCTGCTGCGGGTCTAACTTATTGATTGGTGGAATGTGCATAATTATCTATTTTGTTGTTAGCATATTTGTTCTTGTTTTGGAAAGGTTTTCTGGATTATAATACGTTTCTCCATGTAGACCAGGAGTTGAACGTCTTATCTTTTGAGCAAAATCCTTTTCGCCAAGTTCTTCTGCAACGGAAGCAAACCAGCCATAAGCATATGCTGGTAAGGAATCTGTTTTCCATTGGCGGAGATACATATCGTATACTTTTTGAAACTTTTCTTTTGCTCCAATAGAATCACCTTCTGATTTCTGAATACGTCCTAATTCGATGAGAGCAATATCATGATCTGGGTCAACAGAGATTGCCCTTTGCAAATATTGCTTCGCTCTTTTGGGATCACGCAGTCTTAGTGTGGATCCCAGGTTTGCGTTAGCATATTTATGATATGGATTCTCTTCTAGGGCTTTTTCGTAGAATTCTATAGCCTTATCCGTAGCACCTGCATTATTGTATAGAACTGCAATTCCATTATACATATCAGCCTCAGGATAAAGCTCATTTTGGAGTTCATATGTTTCAGCTGCTTTGAAGACATGACCAGCCTTATTGTAGGCTCTTCTAAGTGCGATAAGGGTTTCTTTAGATGGAACACCTCCGTTCAATTCTGCTTCTATGTTTGCTTGACGTTCAGCCTTTAGTGCCATTCGATCTTCTGTACTAAGTTCCTTGTTCGCAAATGGACTTAGAGGTTCTACATGGCATACAATCCCCATACAAGTAGCTCTAGCTATAAGCATTTTATCGGAATTAACTTCTATTGTTAATTGAATAGGGGTATTTATTGGGAATCCACTTGGAATACTTGATTCAATCTTAAGATTAAACAACAACTTCCGAATGTCTCCTACACAGATGGGCAACTCAACTACTCTTTGTCCTTCGCGACTGGTAACTAGGTCATCTATAACAACGGTATCACAAGGGATTTCAGTTCCAGCTGGTAAAATTACTTTGGGTTGTTCTTCCCTCGTGATTATAATGATAGGCTCACTTGAAATGGGTTGAATTAAACATTTGTTCATTCCATTATACAAAAGACTATGAATAGCTGCACCTTGAGAGACATGAGTTTGCAAGTTTGATGGTACCAACATCTCGGAATCTTCAAAATACCGCTTCAATTCTTCTTGAATGTAAGGACTCTGTGCGCTACCCCCAATAAAAAGTATGTAATCAATTTCCTCTTTTGAAACTTTTGATTTTTTGATTGCACTTTCGATCGGCGAATAGATACTGTTATATTCTTCTTCTCCTTTTATTTGAGTTGTCTTTCCATACCCCCTTTTTAGAAAAACATTCATAGTGTCTGTTAATTCCTTATTGGTTAAGTAAAAACTATTTTGCCTTAATTCGCCCTTATTGGTGTAAACCACTACCTCAAATTCAACAACGGTTTTACTCTCACTGTTTTTTAAGGATGGTATAACAAAATCGGCTGTAAGTGTTGCCAGAGTCTTGTTTATCAATATTTTTAGGCGTTCCGCAACTTTATACAATGCTGAGGCAATGTGCTTCTTTTCATTGGTGCGGAATTGTTCCATTCTTTTTCCGTTTGCCTCCAAGAACCTGGGCATAAGATAATGATAGGTTATATATCTATCAATATCATCACCGCCGAGTTTTGTAAACTTTGAAATCGCTATATTCTTTGAAAATAATCCGTTAGCACTTTTCCCAATCTCTAATATCGAAATATCGCATGTACCACCTCCAAAATCAAAAACAAGAACCTTTGAATTATAATCTGGACTAACATATAGCGGTTGTCCCTCGGTAGCGCACGTTACTGCATAACTAATAAACGCCGCATTGGGTTCATCTATCAAAGCTTGTTTTGAAACCATCATGTCGTTTGCAATTAATGCATCCAGAAGGTCTTTGCGCTGATTGGCTTCAAAAGATGCAGGAATACTCACAGCGTATGAAATGTTATTACTTAGATTATTCTCTTTACAATATCCTGTAATTAAATACTTTAAGTAGGCAAAGAATACACGGGCAGCATCTTTAGGATTTCTGATATTAAATGGATTTACTTCACGTAGTTCACTCTCGTAATATTTGGCACCTAAATCTTCACCAAGCTCCATTTTGAATGAGTACCATATATTTTTGCCTCGTTTTAATTGGTATTTAAGCTGGGATGCTCCTTCGCCGACAAATATCTGCTTATTTACCCATGCAATAACAGAAGGTACTATCTCCGAAGAATAGATTGTCCCATCTGGTAATTTTTGTTTCATACGCAAAGACTTTGTATGAATCAAACAATTACTTTCATCGTAAGATGCAATGGAAACAACCGTCGTAGATGTTCCAAAATCTATACCAATATATGTTCTTCCACGCATTAGAGAAGAATTTCTTACAGCTGGTAGCAACGACGAAGTGGTTATTATATTCATGTGTATAAACGGATTTTTGTATTTTATTCTGTTGCATAGAATTAAAACCCATGCAACTTTTGATAATTATTGACTGTTTGTAAAGATGCTATTTTCAATAAAAATGCGCTGGGGACGTAGGCAGTGCAAATGGTGAGAAGTCCGTCGATTACAATGCCTACACGCTGCTGGCTTTGGTAGCGGGCTACTATGCCTGTCACGCCTGCGAACTTGCCTTCAGTTATCCGCACCTTTTGACCCGTCTTGAATTTCTCCACTTCTTCTGTTGAAGCAATTACATCATCAGAATCTGCAGCACAAATTATTTTTAGGCTGTTCATCTGATTGTCTGGTACAACTAATGGTGCCTTGACAATCTTGTTGCCAACGTGAGTATGTCGATAATAAAAGCGGAGGTAAGGGAGGTTTACATTGTCGTAAACAAAAGTCTTTAATTCTTCTTCTGTGCCGTATGCAAAGAAGATGTTAGGAATGCGCGATTCTTCTATGGTGATACGCTTGCTGTCAACAAGTTTGACGCTTTTTAATGTAGGATAAAATGCTACTACATTTTTGCTCAGAAGATAGTTGTATGCTTTCTTTTCTCTGCCGTATGTGGTACGGAGAGCGTACCAATGGGGAGTGTCTTTTGTGTCTTTATTAGTGTCAGCTGAAGTTTTTGACTGGACATTATTGGTGGACACCCCTGTTTGTGAGTCCGTTGGTTTGATAGGCTTTCGAACTTCGGGGAGGGCGTTGGAGGTAAGTCCAGCGCTTGGAGGAGTTTGATTATCTCCTACTGTGCATTTTACATCTGATGTGGCGCAATGTTTTTCCATATCGTGATGGTATCTTATCAAAGACTTGACTTGATACGCAGACACAAAAAAGCGTGGAATCGTCCTGTTGTCCATTCCACTCTCTGAGGCTCTAGCAATTGCCTATTATTGTTGAACAGACAACGTCAGAGCCCACGCCGATATGATATACGCAGCCGTAAAGAGACCTCCGTAAACAGATGCATTATACCCATAAGGGTACAATAGGTGCTTACAAGGTCTCCACGGGATAGATGTATTCACACCCCGGGACATCTACCGTTGACCACGTTCAAGACAATAATTACTGTGAATTTGCTAGATTAACAGAGAGTCTCAAACATAGCGTCGATAAACGCCTTTATTATGTCCTTGATTATCGTCCCACCCAAAGCCCGCTTCGCATAGATATATCTTTCGATTTCACCATGCTCCACACGGCGTGAGCTGTCTCATAATATTTATGCAAGAACTCGTCTTAACTTAATACTGTAATTGAGACATGATAATCCAAACACAAAATTATACAATTTTTCTTAGACTAAAAAATAAATGTTAAACAATTTTATTAATAGTTCTATCTTTTTTGGGAAAAGATGTTGAGGAATGTTAATACAATTATTGCTGTCCGCTAAAACTTCAAGTAGAATTATAAAAACATGCAAAAATGTGCGGTATTTTATAAAATTATCCGTAGAATATTGCCGTATTTTCGTAATTAATTGTATTTTTGCAGCAGTAATGACATTTTATTAGATGTGAGATGGATAATAATATAATTAGTAAAGTGGCAGCACTTGGTGGCACTATCTCCACTACAGATATATCTCATTTGTCAGAGTATAAACGACTGTTGAGAGCTAAAGAGCGTGGCGACTTGATAAAGTTGCGTCATGGCATATATGCCGTTCCCGATACCTTGCTTAATACAATGATAGATGTGGAGCGGATTGTACCTAATGGCATTGTATGTCTATACAATGCGTGGGCTTACCATCAGCTTTCGACAACTGTTCCACCTGCTTTTTGCATTGCCATCGCCAACAAACGGAAAGTAGTTATACCTGATACACTACCGATAGAGTTGTATTATTGGAAGAAAGAGAACTTGGAGTTTGGCATTATGAATGCAGAAATTTCTGGGTATCATGTTCGCGTCACCGACATGGAGCGAAGTGTTTGCGATGCTGTGAAATACAGAAACAAATTGGGGCTGGATGTTTGTACCGAAGTGATACGCTCCTATCTGAGAAAGCCCAACCGAAATCTCACTCGTTTGCAAGATTATGCCAAACGCCTCAGAGTATTTAACACATTGAAGAATTACCTTGAAATAGCAATAGAATAAAATGGGAAAGAAAAACTACGGCAAGTCTGTAAAGACACGTTTGCTCAATCTAATGAATGAAACAGGCTATAAATATATGTATCTCTTGGCAAGATACTTTAACGAAAGGTTGCTTTACAGAGTATCTGTTAGCCAATATAAGGACAACTTCTTATTAAAAGGAGGCTCTTTGCTTTATGCTATGAATGGACTTGAGGCACGTCCTACGGTAGATGTTGACTTTTTGGCAGACAGAATCAGCCGTGACAGGGATTTCCTTGCGCATGTATTCCAAGAAATCTTGGACATAGTATGCGATGAGGATGGAGTGTCGTTTGACGTTGACAGCATCAGGTTGGAACCTATCACTGTCGAAAAGAAATATCCTGGCACCCGATTCTATTTTACTGCCCACATGGATACCATTTCTTATAACATGTCTGTTGACATTGGTTTTGGTGATGTTGTTACCCCATATCCCACAACCATTGATTTTCCATTGCTTTTACCAGACATTCCATCTGTAAACATACAAGCATATTCCTTGGAGACAGTTGTCGCCGAGAAATTCCATACGATGATAGACCGTGATGTACTTAATAGTCGCATGAAAGATTTCTTCGATTGCTATCAACTCTTGACAAAGAGAGACTTGGATGATGAAACATTATACGATGCTATCAAGGCGACTTTCGACAATCGTGGTCTTACGTACAATCCTGAATTACAGTTGTTCACAGAAGATTTTTCAACAGATGTAGCACGCATTACCCGATGGAAAGCTTTCCTGAAAAAGATTCAATGGAAAGAGACACTTGACTTTGAAACTGTAATGGAGGTGATAAGAAAAAGGTTGCAGCCTATGGCAGAAAAATATTGGAAATAATATTAAGACAGAGCCGTGACACAGTTCAGTTTATATTTATAGTCTATGTCCAATAGTTTGCTATTGTAGATGCAGCGATGGCAACATATTGGTACCTCGCCATCTCAGATAATAAAATTGAGAGGTTATTTGTAGCAATCGACACTACAGATTACCTCGAATTACAGAATTGTGCCACTCCAAAGTAAAGATTTCAAATGAATCATTCTTTTGTCTGAATAAGATTCTTTAATTGTTGTAGTTAACAAATAGTTGAGGCAATAGCACCTGTCATTATTTCTGTCAGTCGTTCAACAGATGTACCAGCCTTTTATGCCAAGTGGTTTTTCAACCGCTTGGCATAAATCAAATGATGGTAACACCTTTCATTTAACCAATAAATATTTGCATAAAATGGCAACTTTACATAACTATAAATGTCATAAATGTGGCTTTAGGATTCTATCATCTAAAGATGGAGACAATAGTTTACTTTCTGGTCCTGGACATTTTTATAAATGTACAGAATGTAATCACGTCTTTACAAAGAATTGGATATATAGGGATATATACTTAAGCGCAAAGGAGTATCCTCTTGAGAAAGATAAATATTTGGCTGATATTTTGATGAAAATTGTTCCTGAAGAATTTCAAGAGTGCATGAAAATGATGTTTTGTGGTTTCAGAATGAAGTTGTTAAAGGTGAAGAATCAAAATATTTTGGAAAGAATTTAATTCATGATGCCGTTATATGGACAGAAGAAACTTTTTGGAACAAGTTGCTTAGATTTCTTCATCGAAGGAAGTATGCAAAATTTATTAATTTCTCTGAGTTCATGGTTTTTATGAAAAGAGGTGAAATAAGAAAAATATTAGCATATAAAAATAGTACAAACAATGTTAAATGCATCCGTTGTAACGGAAGTGCAGAATTATGGAATCCATCTAAAGGCTGTCCTATATGTGGTAATGTTTTAGAAAAACAGGAGAATTATATGATTTTTGCAGATTAAAATGAACAATAAAGTAACAATTTTAACAGAGCAAGGTGATAATGTAGAAGCAACAGCTCCTGTCATAATTTCCGCCAGCCGCTCCACAGATATACCAGCCTTTTACGCCAAGTGGTTTTTCAATCGCTTGGCAAAAGGTTATTGTGCTTGGTACAATCCGTTCAATCAGCAAAAGATGTATATCTCTTTCAGTGAGTGTAGAGTTGTTGTGTTTTGGACAAAGAACCCAAAACCAATAATGCCCTATCTTCATATATTGGATGAAATGGGAATTCATTATTACTTCCAAGTGACACTGAATGACTATATAAAGGAAGGCTTTGAACCTAATGTACCTTCTGTAGAAGAGCGTATTGAAACATTCAAGAATTTGTCAGACACAATAGGCAGGGAAAAAGTCATTTGGAGATTTGATCCTTTGATCATCACTTCAACCATTGGGCCACGAGAACTGCTTACAAGAATATGGCATATCGGAAACAAACTGAAAGGCTACACTAATTAGACAAGAACGCATGTACAAACGCATACACGCCACCATCATACTTGAGAATAATCGTCTGGTTGGTGTAGCGCTGAAGATTGTGAATAATAGCATAAATACTAAACACTGATATTAGATTAATTATAAACTCCAAAATCAATGGAACGTGAGTTGATAGACAGATTTAGAGGTTGCCTTTATGGTCAAGCCATTGGCGATGCACTCGGATTGGGGACGGAATTCATGACAGATGAGGATATTGCTTGGAAATATCCTCATGGACTACAACACTACAAGCAGATATACCAAGACAGACATCGGAAACGATGGGAAATTGGCGATTGGACTGACGACACTGACATGATGCTATGCATTGCTGATGCGGTCATTGAAGACAAGGGTGTTAATTTTTACAACATCGCCCGACACTTCAAAGACTGGGTCAATGGCTTTCCTATGGGTATTGGAGAAAATACCTTTAAGGTGCTGACGATTGGCGATTATGTGGAGCATCCGTTTGAGGTATCCCACAAGGTATGGGAAATGAGTAAGTATCAGTCTGCTGCCAATGGTGGACTGATGCGTACATCCGTAGTCGGACTATTCCCAAAAGAAACAACAGCCTGTGCTGAGAAAATATGTCAGCTCACTCATTACGATCCAAGATGCGTAGGCTCATGTGTCATTGTTTCGGAGCTGATACATGCATTGGTCTATGGCATCGAACCTCCTACACGCTCACAAATGAAGGATATTGCCAGGCAATATGATGTGGAAATATGTGATTATATAGACAACGCATGGGCGGAACCTCATGTCAAACCGCTTGTAGACTATGACAATTGGGGCTACACCCTGTCTACTCTATCTGTAGCTCTATGGTCATATTGGCATGCCTCTTCATTCGAAGAAGGATTGCTTGCCGTTGTGAATGCAGGAGGAGATGCAGACACAAATGCTGCAGTTGCGTGTGCCATTCTTGGTGCGAAGTATGGATTTCACGCTATTCCCAAAGAATATGTAGACGGTCTTTTGTATAAGGAGTCCTTGGACAAAACGATAGATAGCCTTTTGGATATTTGTATAAAATAACAGAAACAACAGACGAACGTTTGACGTTTTTGGTTACTATTCCTGTTCATGAAGGGTGTGGCGAAAGTTCGGAAACAGATTTACTTGGTTCGGAAACTCATAATGAAAGTTCGGAGAGAAAAGAAATTAGTTCGGAGACGACCTCAAAAAGTTCGGAGAGAAATGTTGATACAATGAAATATGTATATTATTATACAATACAAAAAAACGTAGCGGAGACTCTCCGCTACGTTTATATTTATAGTAAATGTCCGATTAGTCTTCTAATGCACCGATAATCTCGCTCACAGAAGAGCAACCGTGATTGTCGAGCCAGTTGTTGATGCCGTCGCGCACCTTGATGGTTACGGTGGGGTCGAGGAAGTTGGCGGTGCCAATCTCGATGGCTGTTGCGCCAGCCATGAGGAACTCGATGGCATCCTCGGCGGTGCAGATGCCGCCAAGACCTACTACCGGAATCTTCACAGCCTTAGCCACCTGCCATACCATACGTACGGCAACCGGCTTGACAGCCGGACCGCTCAGTCCGCCGGTGTTGATGCTGAGCATTGGGCGGCGGCGCTCGATGTCGATAGCCATGCCCATGAGAGTGTTGATGAGCGATACGCTGTCAGCACCCTCTGCCTCTACAGCTTTTGCAATCTCGGTTACGTCAGTTACGTTCGGCGAGAGCTTCACGATGATGGGCTTGTTGTAGCGTTCGCGTACGGCGCGCACTACGCTGGCTGCGCCCGTTGTGGTTACGCCGAAAGCCATGCCGCCCTGCTTCACGTTAGGGCAGGAGATGTTCAGCTCGATAGCTGGGATGTTCTCCAGCTCGTTGATGCGTGCAGCGCACTCGGCGTAGTCGTCTGGCGACGAACCGCTCACGTTGACAATCATGTTTGTGTCGATGTCCTTGATCTGCGGGTAGATGTTGCGGCAGAAATAGTCGACGCCCTTGTTCTGAAGGCCCACGCAGTTGAGCATGCCCTGCGCTGTCTCAGCCATGCGCGGATAGTCGTTGCCCTCGCGTGGGTTGAGTGTGGTGCCTTTAACGATGATGCCACCAATCTCTTCGAGCGGCACGAAGTCGGCGAACTCCAGACCGTATCCGAATGTTCCCGATGCGGTCATCACGGGGTTTTTCAGTTTCAGACCGCCAATCTTTACACTTAAATCTGCCATGTCAGTTTCTTTATATTCATTACCGGACCTTCCTTACATACACACTTGTTGCCTTCCACTGTCTTCTCTACGCAGCAGAGACATGCTCCGACGCCACACGCCATCTTGTTCTCGAGCGATACCTCGCACTCGATGTCGTTCTTGAAGGCGTAGCGAGCCACAGCCATCATCATCGGCTTCGGTCCGCAGGTAGAGATGCAGTCGAAGTGCTCCTGAGCCAGTACGGAGTGGTTGGTTACGAAACCCTTCTCGCCCTCGGATCCGTCCTCGGTGGTGATGAGCACGCGTCCTACCTGCTCGAAGAGTTCGCGTTCGAGCACGTCCTTAGCCGAGCGTGCGCCGAGCAGGAATGTTGGTTCGCCGCCCATAGCCTTGATGCGCTTGCCGAAGTAGAGCAGTGGAGCCACACCCACGCCGCCACCTACGAGCAGCACCTTCTGTGCGCTGTCTGTCGGCATCGTGAACGAATTGCCGAGTGGCAGCATGCAGTTGAGACGGTCGCCCTTCTGCAACTTCTGTAGCTGGCGTGTGCCGTCGCCCACGGCAGCCACGAGGAGCCAGAGCTCGTTGCGGTCGTAGTCTACATTATTAATAGAGATAGGACGGCGCAGGAATGTAGACGGCGAATTGTCTACGCGCACCTCCACAAACTGACCGGGAAGCATCTCGGGCAGCGGTTTGTCGTCGGTGAGCTTGATGAGCACGTGCTTGTCGCTCAATGCTTCAACGCTGTTGACCGTAAGGTCGAGTATGAACTTTTTCATTTATTTTTGTTTGTCTTGTTGCTTTGTGACAGTATGTATATATTAGAGGTGTAGCTTAACTTCTGCAAAGTTTGTGCAAACCGAGAGCAATGGAACTTGTTTCAATTGCCGAGGTGCCGCCAAACTTCTGCAAAGGTAATAAAAAAGTAAAAGAGTAAAAAAGTAAAAGAGTAAAAAAAGTAAAAGTATAAAAGTAAAAGAGTAAAAGAGTAAAAAAGTGGTGTGTGTGCCATTTCTGTCACTCCGTTTGTCACATTTGTCACGCTTTGTTGTGCTATATTAGCCCTTATCAGCTTTGGCACGCTTTTGGCTATATCCTTAACGAAGGCGGACGGCAGAATAGTCGCCGCAGAAATTAACAGTAAAATAAAAACTTAAAACATAAAAATCATGAACATTAAACCATTAGCAGACAGAGTTCTCGTACTCCCTGCACAGGCAGAAGAAAAAGTCGGTGGAATCATCATTCCTGATACAGCAAAAGAGAAGCCGCAGCACGGCACAATCGTTGCAGCCGGTAACGGCACAAAGGACGAGGAGATGGTTCTGAAAGAAGGCGATGAAGTGCTCTACGGCAAGTATTCTGGCACTGAGCTTGAGGTTGAAGGCACAAAGTACCTCATCATGCGTCAGTCAGACGTTCTCGCAGTGGTTCAGAAATAATTAATAGTTAATAACTAACAATTAATAATTAAGAAAATGGCTAAGGAAATAAAATACAATATGGATGCACGCGACCTGTTGAAGAACGGTGTCGACAAGTTGGCTAACGCAGTTAAGGTGACACTTGGTCCGAAAGGCCGCAACGTGGTTATCGAGAAGAAGTTCGGTGCTCCGCAGATTACAAAGGACGGTGTGACCGTAGCTAAGGAAGTGGAGCTCGAGGACAAGTTCGAGAACACAGGCGCACAGCTCGTTAAGAGCGTAGCAAGCAAGACCGGCGACGACGCAGGTGACGGTACAACAACCGCTACAATCCTCACCCAGGCTATCGTAACCGAGGGTTTGAAGAACGTAACAGCAGGTGCTAACCCGATGGACCTGAAGCGTGGTATCGACAAGGCAGTAGCTGCAGTCGTTGCACACATCAAGCAGAACGCAGAGATTGTCGGCGACAACTACGACAAGATAGAGCAGGTTGCTACAGTTTCTGCTAATAACGACCCAGAGATTGGCAAGCTCCTGGCAGACGCAATGCGCAAGGTGTCTAAGGACGGCGTAATCACCATCGAGGAGAGCAAGAGCCGCGACACAAACATCGGCGTAACAGAAGGTATGCAGTTCGACCGCGGCTATCTGAGCGCTTACTTCGTAACCGACTCTGAGAAGATGGAGTGCGTTATGGACAACCCGTACATCCTTATCTACGACAAGAAGATCAGTAGCGTGAAGCACCTCCTGCCTATCCTGCAGCCAGCTGCAGAGAGCGGACGCCCGATGCTCATCATTGCTGAGGACGTTGACTCTGAGGCACTCACCACACTCGTTGTGAACCGTCTGCGTGCAGGCTTGAAGATTTGCGCTGTGAAGGCTCCTGGCTTCGGCGACCGTCGTAAGGCTATGCTCGAGGATATCGCTACTCTGACCGGTGGCGTCGTAATCAGCGAGGAGAAGGGCTTGAGCCTCGACAAGGCTACACTCGACCTCTGCGGTTCTTGTGAGAAGGCTACCGTTTCTAAGGACTACACCACTATCGTAGGCGGTTGCGGTCAGAAGGACCTCATCGCCGACCGTGTTGCTCAGATCAAGAGCGAGATTGCAAACACTAAGAGCGCATACGACAAGGAGAAGCTGCAGGAGCGTCTTGCAAAGCTCGCCGGTGGCGTAGCCGTTCTCTACGTAGGTGCTAATAGCGAGGTAGAGATGAAGGAGAAGAAGGACCGCGTTGACGACGCTCTCTGCGCTACACGTGCAGCTATGGAGGAAGGCGTTGTCGTTGGTGGCGGCACAACATACATCCGTGCTCAGAAGGAACTTGCAGAGCTCAAGGGCGAGAACGCTGACGAGCAGACTGGTATCAACATCGTGCGCCGCGCTATCGAGGAGCCGCTTCGCCAGATCGTAAAGAACGCTGGTGGCGAGGGTGCTGTTGTCGTTCAGAAGGTTCGCGAGGGCGAAGGCGACTTCGGTTACAACGCTCGCAAGGATGCTTACGAAGACCTCCGCGCAGCAGGTGTCATCGACCCGGCTAAGGTAGAGCGCGTAGCTCTTGAGAACGCAGCTTCTATCGCAGGAATGTTCCTCACAACCGAGTGCATCATCTGCGACAAGCCAGAGGAGAAGGCTCCGGCTATGCCGATGGGCAACCCGGGCATGGGCGGCATGATGTAATCAGACCGAAATCACAGATTGAATAAAACATAAAAAGAGTCCCTATTCCGCAGTGGAGTAGGGACTCTTTTTTTATTTCTCCTTCGTTTAATACGCCATTACTTTCTTGTTTTAATCTATGTTAATTAGCCTGATAAACAATAACTTTGTTGTATATTTGTAGGAGATTCTGATAGTCAATGAATTTGTTCTAATATGAGAATCTAATGTAATAAACAAGTAATGATATGGTGAAGAAGAACTCTATAAAACTATTTGGGAGCGATAAGATACGTGCCGTTTGGGACGACGAACAAGAGAAGTGGTATTTCTCTGTTGTTGATGTTGTGGCGGTTTTGACGGAAAGCAAGGATTTTCAGACAGCAAGAAAATACTGGAATAAGCTAAAACAGCGTTTGAGGGAAGAGGGCTTTGAACCGGTGACAAATTGTCACCAGTTGAAAATGCCTGCAGCAGATGGAAAGATGCGCTTAACAGACGTTGCTGATACAGAGCAACTTTTGCGTATCATTCAGTCTGTGCCTTCACCAAAGGCTGAGCCGTTTAAGATGTGGCTTGCTAAAGTTGGAACAGCTCGACTTGATCAGATGCAGGATCCAGAGCTGAGTATTCAGCAGGCTATGATAGACTATAAGCGATTGGGATATTCAGACAATTGGATCAACCAGCGATTGAAAAGCATTGAGATACGCAAGGACTTGACCGACCAATGGAAACTTCATAATGTAGAAGAAGGAGTGCAGTTTGCTACTTTGACCGACATCATCTATCAGTCATGGGCAGGCAGGACATCAAAGGAATACAAACAGTTGAAAGGCTTGAAGAAGGAAAATCTTCGTGATAACATGACCAACGAAGAATTGGTTCTGAATATGCTTGCAGAACTATCTGCAACAAGCATAACCAAAGCCAAGAATCCTCAAACTTTAGACGAGAACAAAGTTTGTGCAAAAGAAGGTGGTGATGTGGCTCGTGTAGCAAGAGAACAGTTAGAATCGAAGACTGGTCGGTCTGTTGTGTCTCCACTCTCAGCCAAAAGATTCTTTGAGGCTCAACAGCCTAAAGGAAAATTAGACGACCAAAGTGTTTGTGGCGAGGAGCAAGATAAATAATGTATATAAAAAACGACACTCTTCATTGAAAGCATTGCTTTCTGAGGTAGAGTGTCGTTTTCGATATGGTCGGAGCCTTTATATTCAGTTAAAGCTCCGTAAAGCCTTTTACTTCTTTGTCAGAACATACAGCTTAGCCATTTCGCCCTCTGGCTCATTGCCGAGCGAGTCGGTCATGATTACGCTGCTGTTGTCCTTAACCTTGTAGAATGTGTGCTCGCCGCTTGAGGGACGAACAAGCATCAGAACGCTGTTGTCGAGAACCTCCAGCACGCCGCTTGCCTCGTCGTGACCATCCTTGCGGTCGATGTAGTCCTGCTTGAGCTGGTATGTGCTGTCGGCGTTGATAGTGAGCACGGTCTTGATGCCCGGGCAGTCGGCTGCAGGCAGTGTGCCCTCGTATGTGCCGGCAACGGCAGCGAGGTCGAGGTTTTCGCTGGCTGTTGTGTCAGCTACGCTTGTCGAATCGGTGTTCGCTTCGTTCTGTGCGGTGTTCTTGCCATTGCAAGACACCATTATTGCTGCAGCCAAGACTGCAACGTACATAAGATTTCTTTTCATACCTTTTATAGATTTGTTTGTTAATTGCTTTCTTTATCGTATCCATTCCAATGCCAACGGCAGGAATGCAGTAGGTTATTAATGCTTCTTTACAGCCGCCGGGGTCCAATTCTTGAAGAATCGTAGCACCTTCTTCTCGCTGTAGCCCTTGTCCTCTTCGAGGAAACTTGAGTCCTGCGTGTGCAGCACCTTACCGTTGGCGTCGAGCACCACGAAGACGGGGAAGCCGAAGCGAGCCGGGTTGTCAAGACGCTCCATCAGCTTTGCGGCTTTCTGTGCAGCCTCTTCGCCGCCAGCCTTGCGCGGATTGTAGTTGACGTGGATGAGCACGAAGTTCTCGCCGATCATCTTGCTCACCGCCTCGTTAGTTTCGGCGAAGTCGGCGAAGCGCAGGCACCACGGACACCAGTTGCCGCCCACCTGGCACACCACAAACTTGCCGTCTGCCTTAGCCACGGCAAGCGCCTTGTCAATCTGTTCCATCGGGTCGATGCTCTCGTCATACACTTTCTTCAATGCTGTCTGAGCATTTACAGTCATCAAGGTTACAACCATGAGGACAGCTGTGATAAATAGTCTTCTCATATATGTTTCTGTTTCAGTATCAGTTAATGTACGTGCCTGTCGAAGCAGGCTACTTTAGCTTTGCTTCAACTCCATATCCTTTCGCGACTTCGACTTGATTACGAGCCATACGCCGCTGAACACGAGCACTACAGCCACGGTTTGCTTCCACGTGAAGAGGCACATGCCGCAGGCGATGCTCACCGATACCGCCACCACGGGCTGCATATAGTTGTAGATGCTCACCACGGTAGGGCGCAGTGTGCGTTGCGCCGTCTGCATGCAAAGATAGGCGATGTAGGTTCCGAAGAACACCACGAAGCCCGTTTCGAGCCAAGTCTTGAGGCTCACCGCCTGCCAGTCGGTAGCTGCGGCATGACCGCCGAGGAACGGCGTGAGTAGCAGCGTAGCCCACGTGAACATCCATTTGCTCATGGTTATCGGACTGTAACGTTTCAGAATGTCGCGATAGAGCGAGAGGTAGAGCGCAAACGACATCTGCGCAGCCACGCACAGCAAGTCGCCGCGTATGTCGCCGATGCGCGAGTCGTTGGCAACGGCAGTGCTGGCAATCAGTATGACGGCGCCCGAGCAGCCTACGCCCACGCCCAGCGCCTTGCGCCCCGTGATAGGTTCTTTCAGGATAAGCGCTGCGAATATCATTGCGAAGATAGGCAGCGATGTGGTTACGATGGCTGCGTTCGACGGCGTGGTGATGCTCAGACCAATTGTGAAGCAACACTGGTTGCACACGAGTCCGAACACGCCAGCTCCGCACAGCACGAAGATGTCCTTGAGCGGCACGTGCTCGTGCTTGGTGAAGAGCGACGTTATCCAGAAGAACACCGCTCCGCCCAAGGCGCGCAGGTATACCGTATTCAGATTGTCCACCCCGTTCAGCATCGCGTCCTTGCAGATAGGAGCCATGAGACCCCAGATGGAGCAGGCGGAGAGAATGGCGAGGTGGGCAATCAGTACACGTTTGTTTTTCATTGCCTTATACGAGGTGAGCTATAAGTTCCTCACGATCGCCGGCGAGCATGTCGATGACTGGAATTTCAACCATTGTGTAGCAACCCGGCTGCTGGCGCATTGTAGCGCGAGCCACGTTCACGAGCACCTGACCGGTGAGTGCAGGGTTGTTGATGCTCATGGTGAACTCCATGCGCTGGTTCTGAGTCTTGCCGCTCACGCCCTTGCGAGTGAGATGTACGCCGTGACCCATATCGCGCACGTCGTCAACCGACGGCACGGCGAACACGTGAGTCTCGTCGTTAGAGAAATAGGGGTCAGCCTTGATAGCTGCCGTAACGTCTTCGAGCTTTGCGCCCTCCTCGAGTTCTACGTACACCATGCGGCGGTGCAGTCCTTCGCCCTTCGGTATAGTCATAGACAGCGCGTCCTTCACGCCCTCCTTAGAGCGCACGCATACGCTGTGACCCATCGACATGCCCGGTCCGAAGTTGGTGTAGCTGAGTCCCTTCGGTGCGAGGCTCTGCATCAGAGTGCGCACGATAGAGTCTGAACCCGGGTCCCAACCGGCAGCGATTACGCTTACCGTACCGTTCTTCTTGCACACCTCAGAGAGAGTGCGGCGGTAGTCGACGATAGAAGTGTGTATATCGAAGCTGTCTACGGTGTTGATGCCGAGTGCAGCAATCTGCTTTGCGTACTCCTCGCACGAGCGTGTCGGAGTAGCGAGGATAGCTACGTCCACGTCCTTCAGTTCGCGAATGTCTTTCACTACCTCGTACTGAGCCAGTTCGGCAGGCTTGTTCTCCGCACCGTGACGGCGCACTACACCAGCAATCTCAAAGTCGTCGGAAGCCTCAAGCGCCTGAATCGCATAATGTCCGATGTTGCCGTATCCTACTACGGCTGCTCTAATCTTTTTCATGTCTTTCATCTTTATATTAAATATTTATATGGAATGTCTCGCACGGATGAAGCCGCAGATAACGAGACATCTATTACTAATGGGTGCAAAGTTATAGAAAATCATCAAAACAAATAGCGCTCTGCTGTCGTTTTTTTACGTATTTTATTGTCTATTAGGCAAAATCATTAAAAGTAGGTATTTCATAATTCGCCGATTATGCCTAATTTTGCAACCGTAAAATTAAAATACTCAACGACAATGAAAAAGAAATATCTTGGTAAGACCATCGGGTCATTGCTTATCGTACTTCTTCTGATGCCGTTAGGACATGCTCTTATGATTCTTATGGAGCACTTCCTCGAACCGACAACGCTTCACTATTCGGCGTTTCTAATGGGCTTCGTAGGACTTGTGATCACCATAGCCGGTGTGTTCGTGAAGGGTGACACACGCCAGACCTGCTTCGGACTCGCCGGAGCCTTGCTCTTCTGGACCGGTTGGGTGGAGTTCCTGTTCGCTTACTTCGCTCAGCGCTTCGGTGTCCATTGTGATCTTATAGGCAACGGCGTCGTGCAGACCGTCACGGAATACGTCAACGGCGTTGGCGTCAACCATACGTTCACAATCAACGGCACACCGCTCGAAGACTTCTCGCGTGCCGAGCTTAAGGAGCTGCGCGGTTCGCGTCCTGAATATCTCATCATGCCCGCCACGTTCGGCATGTGGATGATGTTCGTAGTGATGTACACCTTCTGTACCCGCACCGGCTGTATGTTCATCCGCTGGGTACAGAAACACTGCGGCATAAACGAGAAGGTAGAGCTGCGCCCGATGGCATACCACCCGAGCATAGTGATATTCATGGAGTGGAACATAATGATGTGGGGTCTCTACATGCTGCTCATGTTCTGCTACGACCCCGTATTCCTCGGCGACCATCACCCCGTAACCTACGCCGTTGCGGCAATCTGTCTCGTCGGTTCGGTGCTGATGTTCAAGAAACAGATGTATATAGCCACCTGGGGACGCAATCTGCGTATGGCTTACGCTACAGTCATCGTGTTCTGGACCTTCGTAGAGATTATCGCACGCAACGGACTCTTCAAGGAGATATGGGTCGATCCGCTGCATCATGTGGTGGAGATGAGCGCCGCGCTCGCCCTCTTCGTAGTGTCCATAGGGGGTGCACTTGTCTCAAGTGCACCAACCAAGCAAGAAGTTCACCAATAGCTCATAGGGGGTGCACTTGTCGCAAGTGCACCAACCATGCAAGAATTGCACCAATAGCTCGGCTGGTGCACTTGAGACAAGTGCACCCCCTAAGATACACCATTAAAAATATAATATAAACAATAATAACACAACTCTTTTTATGAAAAGAATTTTTACTCTCTTGTTCGCTGTTCTCACAGCGACAACAATCATGGCACAAATGCACGGACCAATGAAGTTCGTTGGTGCATCGAATATGACAGTCTCAACAATGAGCAACGATAATCCCAGTGATACAATCCTGTTCGCTATGAACGGCATGGAGTCGGGCAACATCACTCTGCCTGCCATGAAGGGTATGCAGACAATCCCATCGTTCACCATCAGCGGTGCTAAATTCACGTTGGGTGAGAACCACGTTGTTACTTTCGCCGACCAGACTTTCAGCGCAAAGGTGACAGTGGACGGAGAAGAGAAAAATATCACCGGCTCATCGCTTTCGGGTACATACAATATGGCTGACAACTCGCTCATGCTTACAGTAGTGTTCCAGTATGGCAAGATGCCGTTCCCTATGACATACACCGTGAAAGGCTACTACGTAAAGGCGGTGTCTAACCCCATCACTGTTACAGTAGGCGGACAATTCACATACAACAACGACAACGTAACATACGAGCTGCGCCGATACAAGGACGACGAAACAGACAAGCTCGACGTTACTGTTCCCTCCTATACGCTCGCAAACACCGTCATGGGCGACCTCACACTCGGCACATACACCGTGAAGGGACTCGTTTACGACGAGGAGCAGGGCGGTTACTACCGCGACTATAAGAACGACGGACTCAAGTTCCACTTCACAGCCGTTAATGGTGGCAAGACAACAATGGACAAGGACTACGAGTTTGCTAAGGAGAAGGCTAACAACATCCTCGTGAAGTACGAAGGCAACAACGTAAGTTCTATCGTCAACACCTTCCAGATGGGCGCAATGCCTTTCGGTATTGTGTCTGTGTTCAGCGGTGCAACAACCTCAATAGACGGCATCATCACAACGCCACATCAGCACATCACCACCACACCCTCTCACCAGTACAACCTTGCAGGTCAGCGTGTGGACAACAACTATAAAGGCATTGTTATTGTCAACGGAAAGAAGTATTTGAGAAAATAGTATAATGATTAAAAAAGCCATTTTACTTGCTGTTGCAACTGTGAGCATTCAACTGCTCACAGCCTGCAACGGCATTTTTGATGATATATACGACCAGCCGAAGCCGGTTGTGCCGGCGAAAGGACAGCTTGTTATCGACGCTACGAGCTGGACCGACTGGTATTATGTCGACCTGCCACGCCTTCAGCGCCTTGCTGAAGCCGGCGACGAAGACGCTCTGCTCAAGGCTCAGAGCGAGTTTGAGAAGCGTCCTATCCCGTTTGCGCTCAGCGAAGGCAGCGAGTGGGACGGTCGTTCGGGCCAGTATATGTACTGGTTCGACGTGTGGGGCGCAGGCATACAGAACAACGAGTTCCGCGAGCTCACCAAGACCGACGCTCAGCAAGACCCCGAGGAGTGGAGCTTCGCCGTGCATCGCAACAACGTGCGCACGAACGGTGGCGCTGTCTACGAGACACAATACACATCCTTCGACCAGCTGCCCGCCTCGAGCACCGAATTCGCCAACAAGGAGTTCGCAGCCGACGAGTGGAGCGAGAACGAAGTGTGGAGCAGTCAGGAACAGATGCTGCTAAGTCTCGTGCCGTCGCAGGGCATCGATGTCAACAAGGTGCTCTCGTCGTGGCTTGAGTTCAAGTTCAACGTGCCGCCCGACTACATACCCAACAAGCATGTCTTCATCCTGCGACTCGCCGACGGCACCTACGCCGCGCTGCAGCTCGCCGACTTCATCTCGCCCGAAGGCAAGAAGTGCTATCTCACCATTAACTACAAGTATCCGTATTAAGGTGGTGAGATGTTGAGATGTTGGGATGGTGAGATGTTGAGTTTTCTTCCACAGATGCCATACCCTCCTTTAAATACAAATACAATAAGATAAATGATAAAAAACATAATACTTCCGCTCGCTCTCTTCGCTACATCGCAGGCAGCGATGGCGCAGGCAGACCCAGAACGGCTTGGCAGCTTGCCTGAGCAAGAACTCGACGATGTGCAGCTCGACTCCATCTTCCGCCATTACGAACTGCAGGAAGTGGTGGTGACGGGCACACGCACGCCGAAGTTTCTGAAGGACACGCCTATACAGACACGCGTCATCTCGTCGCGCGACATCGCACGCACCGACGCCACAAACGTGCAGGATCTGCTGCAGCAGGAGTTGCCCGGTGTAGAGTTTTCCTACTCGATGAACCAGAAGACCCACCTCAACTTTGCCGGATTCGGCGGACAGGGCATCCTCTTCCTCGTAGACGGCGAGCGTCTCGCAGGCGAGTCGATGGACGACGTCGACTTCTCGCGTCTGCTTATGGCGGGTGTGGAGCGCATAGAGATAGTGAAGGGCGCATCGTCGGCGTTGTACGGCAGCAGTGCTGCGGGCGGCGTGGTGAACATCATCACGAAGAACGCCACCGAGCCGTGGACGCTGAACGTGAACGCACGCTACGCCAAACACAACGACCAACGCTATGGCGGCGTGTTCGCACTCCGCTCGAAACATTGGAGCAATGCGTTCTCTGCCAACTATCATAACAAGGACAACTACAACGTGACGAGCGCTGCCAACCCCGTGACGCGCGTGATTTCTACCATCTACGGCGAGCGCACCGCCGACTTCAAGGACAAGCTGACGTGGCGACCTTCCGACCGACTGAGCGTCGGAGCACGTGCCGGCTACTTCTTCCGCGAGACTACACGCACCGTGAACCTGCCCGAACGCTATCGCGACTTCTCCGGCGGTCTGCGTCTCGACTGGTTGATTACCAAGGACGACAACCTGCAGGCGAACTACTCCTTCGACCAGTACGACAAATCTGACTATCAGCAGCTGCGCCACCTCGACATCCGCGACTACAGCAACGTTCAGAACACGTTCCGACTGCTCTACAGCCACGCGTTCGGCGAGACGGCTACGCTCACAGCAGGCGCCGACTACATGCACGACTATCTCTATAACACGTATCTCGCCGGTGATGCGCGTGAGCAGGACTGCTACGACGTGTTCGCGCAGTACGACTGGAACATCACCGACAAGCTCGAAGCCGTTGCCGCCGTGCGCTACGACTATTTCTCCGACCGTCAGAACTCGCAGTTCACGCCGAAGCTCAACCTCCGCTATAAGCCCAACCGCCGTCTTGTGCTGCGTGCAGGCTACGGAATGGGCTTCCGTGCGCCCTCGCTGAAGGAGCGCTACTACAACTTCGACATGGCTGGCATCTGGATTATCGAGGGCAACGAGCATCTGAAAGCCGAGAAGAGCCACAACTTCACGCTCTCTGCCGAATACTCACGCGCCAACTGCAGCCTTGCCGTGTCGGCGTTCTACAACAATGTGAGCAACAAGATCTCTACATCGGCGCCCTATTTCAAGTCGATAGAAGACAAGCTGCCGTATCTGCCCTATACCAACCTCGCCAACTACAGAGTGTTCGGCGCAGACGTCAGCATGCAGGCACGCTGGCAGAACGGCATCTCGGCGCGACTCAGCTACGCTCACACCAAGGAGCGTCTGCCGAAGGACAAGGACGGCAACACCATAAACAACCAGTACATTCCTGCGCGTGCGCACGCTCTGAACGCCAGCGTCGACTACGACCATCAGTTCACGAAGCGCTACGGCATATACGCTTCGCTCAACGGACGCCTGCTTTCGGGCACGGAGAACGTAGAGTTCAAGAACTACTACGACGTGACCGAGGGTACGGTGAAGGTGGAGTATCCTGCCTACACCATGTGGAAACTCTCGCTCACGCAGCGAGTAGGCAAGGCGGTGAGCATAACCACCGCCTTGGACAACCTCTTCAACTATCGCCCGAAGTTCTACTATCTCAATGCGCCGCTCACAGACGGCATCACGTTCCAGGTAGGAGTGTCAATAGACGTCGATAAGTTGTTCTGATAATTTTCTCGGAAGTTTAAGAAGTGATTGGTATAAACTAAAGGACTGTTGCGTAAAACGCTACGAAAAGTCATCGTGCACCGAACGCGATCCGATCGGGCGGCGTACGGAATCCGATCGGGCGGCGTACGGAATCTGATCGGGCGGCGTTCGGAATCCGATCGGATTGCGTTCGGTGCACGATGACTTTAGTTTAGACCAACACCTCTTAAACTTCTGTTTTTATATTAGGCATACCCAATTATTATTAGTATATTTGCAGCGGACAAATCATTATACGACCTATGCAAATACGCAAAATACTACTTTTTATATCATTCTTTCTCGGTTTCGCCGCGTTGTACGCAAACGCATCGCCCGTCGACTCGCTGCTTGAGCGCATCGACAAAGGCGCTTCGCGCAAGTTCAGCACAGAGCTTGTGCCGTCCGACCGCGAGTTCTACGAGGTAGGCTACCGCCACGGAAAGGTGACGGTGCGGGGCAACAGCTACGTGAACATAGCCTACGGCGTGCATCAGTATCTGAAGTACCGCCTCGGCATTCAGCTCTCGTGGAACTCGATGCATGCCCGTCTGCCGAAGGTGCTGCCGCCTTGGACCAATAAGGAGCGCTGCGAGACCGATATAAAATATCGCTACTACCTCAACTACTGCACACTTTCGTATTCGATGGCTTTCTGGGACTGGAAGCGCTGGGAGCAGGAGCTCGACTGGATGGCGCTGCACGGCATAAACCTCTGCCTCGACATTGTGGGCACCGACGTGGTCTGGCGCAACGTGCTGCTGCAACTGGGCTACACGCGTGCCGAAATAGACAAGATTATAGCCGGTCCGGCGTTTCAGGCTTGGTGGCTGATGAACAATATGGAAGGGTGGGGCGGTCCGAACTCGGACGCTTGGTACGATCAGCGTGAGGCGCTACAGAAGCAGATAGTGAAGCGCATGAACGAACTCGGCATCAACGTATGTCTGCCCGGCTACTCGGGCATGGTGCCTCACGACGCACGCCAGCGACTCGGTCTCGACGTAAGCGACCCCGGCATGTGGTGCGGCTACAAGCGTCCGGCTTTCCTGCTGCCCACCGACAAGCGCTTCACCGAGATTGCCACCTTATATTATAAGGAGCAGCAGCGCCTCTACGGCAAAGCCTCGTTCTACAGCATGGACCCCTTCCACGAGGGCGGAAGCGTTGAGGGCGTAGACCTGCGCGCGGCGGGCGAAGCGATAATGCGCGAGATGAAGCGTGTCAACCCTGAGGCGGTGTGGGTGGTGCAGGCATGGCAGGCGTGTCCGCATCCCGAGATGATACGCCATCTGCGCAACGGCGATATGCTCGTGCTCGACCTCTTCTCGGAGAGTCGTCCGCAATGGGGCGACCCCGAGTCGACCTGGTATCGCGAGAACGGCTTCGACGGACACGACTGGGCTTACTGCATGCTGCTCAACTACGGCGGTAATGTGGGCTTGTTCGGCAAGCTGCAGCACGTCGTGGAAGAGTTCTACAAGGCTCGCAGCAGCCGTTTCGCCCCTACGATGCGCGGCGTCGGACTGACGATGGAGGGCATCGAGAACAACCCCGTGATGTACGAACTCGTATGCGAACTGCCTTGGAGCACCGCCGACGGCAACCATATAGTATGGCGCGACTGGCTCAGCCGGTACGTGCAGACCCGCTACGGCAACGTGACGAACCCGAAGGTGAGCGAGGCATGGCTTCTGCTCGCACGTTCCATATACGGCTGTCCGGCAGACAACGTCAGTCAGGGTTGTCGCGAGTCGGTGTTCTGCGCCCGCCCGTCGCTCGACGCCAAGTGGGTGTCGTCGTGGGCGGAGACGGTCGACTACTACGAGCCCGACAGCGTGATACGCGCTGCCAAACTCATGGTTGAGGCTGCTGCCGATATGCCGGCTAACGCGAATTTCCGCTACGACCTTGTCGACATCACGCGCCAGGCTATAGCCGAGCAGGCACGACTCGTCTACAACGAGATTGTGGCGGCGTACAAGGCGCACGACCGCAAGATGTTCCGCCACACCACGCAGCGTTTCCTCCGCCTGCTGCTGCAGCAAGACCGCCTGATCTCGTCTGTGCCCGACTTCATGGTGGGCAGATGGATAAAGCAGGCTCGCTCTCTTGCCACTACGCAAGCCGAAGCCGACCACTACGAGTGGAACGCCCGCACGCAAATCACCGTTTGGGGCAACCGTCAGGCGGCTGAGCAGGGCGGTCTGCGCGAGTATGCCCACAAGGAGTGGAGCGGTGTGCTGCGCGACTTCTACTATCCGCGTTGGCGTATGTACTTCGACGCGCTCGACCAGACATTCGACGGCAAACCGATGTCCGAGTTCGACTTCTATGCCATCGACGAAGCATGGACACGACGCCACAACCCGTATCCGAGCGAGGCGCAGGGCGACGCTGTGGAGTCAGCTCGCGAGGCTATGGCTGAGTTGGACAGAGCCGAATGAGAAAAAGAAATGGTAATAAAATAATTAAAAATATGGTACTTTCAAATCTTCAGCACAGCGACCGCGTAGAGTCGCTTCATCCGTTGTTCAAAACCGTGTTCGACTACGTTAAGTCGCACGACTTGCTCAATACACCTTGCGGACGCATCGAGCTGCAGGGCGACGATCTGTTCATCAACAACGTAAACCCCGAGTGCGTGTCTGCCGAGAAGCAGGTGCTTGAGGTGCACCATCAGTATATCGACATCCACATCCTCCTCGAAGGCGAGGAGACAATCGGCTGGAAGGCGATAGACGACTGCACGAACGAGACAAAGCCCTACGACGCTGATGCCGACTGCGCTCTCTACGCAGAGCCGGCTTCGGCATACGTGAAGATGCACCCGGGCGAATTTATGATTGTGTGGCCCGAAGACCCGCATGCACCGGTGATTGGCGAGGGAAAGATTCGCAAACTCATCGTTAAGGTTAAGCTTTAAGAGTTGAGAGTTGAGAATTCATAATTTAAAATTATTGCTGTCCGGTAAAACTAATAATGTGGTCAAAGACGGGCTGAAAGCCCAACAATCACATAGCCCAGGGCAGCGCCCTGGGTATTGAGTGTATATATTGAGTAGTGCGCCCTGTAAGGGCAACACCTTAATAATTAGG
>OGWZ01000102.1_pt1 | contig 97092 bp, 86 predicted proteins | sample 1576141 | NCBI WGS metagenome assembly OGWZ01 (sample SAMEA3541512, study PRJEB24748) | human gut metagenome | biome: human gut; feature: human-associated habitat; material: faeces | place: China | collected 2012
AGGCGACTGTGCAGCTGCACAGTCGCCTTCCTTTTATAGTAAATTATAGGAAAGTTTCGGCTAGAGAATGTCAATCCAAATCCCTTCATCCTGGATTTTGCTGTCGGGCAGCGAGCGGTAAAAGCGCTGGGCTTCTTCGTTGGAGGCAATCAGCCCGACCAGGGTGGTGATTCCCTGCTGCTTGAGCTGTTCCCGCAGAGCCTTCATCAGTTTTTGGGCAATACCCTGATGCCGGTGGCTTTTTAAAACGCAGACCCAATCCAGATAAGCTTGGCGAGAGCCTTCAAAGTGGGTGGCAATGATACCGGAGTCGATTCTGCCGACCACCTTGCCTTCGACATAGGCAAGCAGCGAGATTGAATGAGAAAATTCAGGGGAGCAAAAGCTCTTTTCAACATTTTCCCGGTAGGCTTGGTCGATTTTCCATCCCCAGAAATTTTCTTGTCTGCGCAGATTTTCTTCAAAGTTGATGACATCGGGGATTCTTTCCTTTGCGTATGGAAGAATGTCGATTTGCATGGCTGAAATTTCCTTTCTTTCTGGAAGGTTTCAAAAGTTTAGATTCCTTGCAGGGAAAAATCAGGGGTATATTCCTCTTTAGCAGAGGAGAGCTCCTGGACAAAGCCGTTTTCGATGCCCATGCACTCCATCCAGTCGAGCACCCGTTCGTATTCCTGTGGCAGCAGGCGGCGGTTGATTTCGGGATAATCGGCACTTTTGTAAAAGGGAGTGTACTGGCTCATCACACTGACCAGAATGTCGTCCAGCGGCAGGTGCTCGGCAATCCAGCTTAAAATGTCCATGCTGTCCTCCACGCCATCGGGCATGACCATGTGGCGAACGATGGTTCCCTTTTGGATGATGCCGCGGGAGTCCAGCTGCACCGGACCGGTCTGGGCAAACATCTCCTGCACCGCAGCGCTGGCGACTGCAAAGTAGTCGGGAGCCGAGCAGTACCGCGCCGAACGCTCCGGTGAATAGAACTTGAGGTCCGGCAGGTAGACGTCGACATAGCCTGCCAGCATCCGAAGGGTCTGCACCGTTTCATATCCGCTGCTGTTGTAGACGACCGGGATGTGCAGCTGATGGCGCACCCGGTCCAAAGCGTCGATGACCTGTGGAACAAAGTGTCCGGCAGTGACCAGGTTGATGTTGTTGGCGCCCTGCTGCTGCAGCTCCAGAAAAATCTGTGCCAGCCGCTCGATGCTGACCTCCTTGCCAAAATGTCCTGCGCTGATGGTGTGGTTCTGGCAGAAGACGCAGCCCAGCGGGCAGCCGGAAAAAAAGACCGTCCCGGAGCCTTGCTCGCCGCTGACACAGGGTTCCTCCCAAAAGTGCAAAGCGGCGCGGGCAAGCTTGACCGAATCGCCCACACCGCAGCGACCGGTGAAAAGGCTGCGGTCAACGCCGCAGTGTCGTGGACAGAGGGTACACGGGTTTGACAAGTAAAGGACCTCCTTGCAGGGGTATCAGTTGTTCTGGAAGAGAATGTCGTGGTTGATGGTGGTGTAGAACATCGCCTTGATGCGCTGCGGGTCGTGGGTCTGTGCCATAATCCACATCAGCTTGGTAACGGTGGCTTCCAGTGTCATATCATAGGACTCAATCAGTCCGTAGCGTTCTTTGGCAACGTGTCCAACCTCATAGACCTCCATATCGCTGCCTTCATACATGACCTGCGTGGTCATCACAACAATCTTTCCGTCGGCAATCAGCTTGTCCACCTCTTTGAGGAAGTCGCGGTCCGGTGCACTGGGCAGACCGCCGACGCCGTAGCTTTCGATGATGACCGCATCATAATGCTCGCCAATCCATGGCAGCAGGTCCGGCTCCATGCCCGGAATCAGCTTGACTAAGCAGACCTTGGGATTGATGTCGCTGTAAAAGGCAGGATAAGAGCAGGGACAGCTGTCCTTGACATAGTGGACGATTTTATTGTTGCGGATGGTGGCAAGCACCGGGAAATTGATGCTGTCAAAGGCGTTGAAGCTCTTGGAGTGGACCTTTTTGGCGCGGGTGCCGGCGATGATTTTGCCGTTGAAGACGATGGTGACCCCGTGTGCATCGGGATAGGCGGCAAAGCGCAGCGAGTCGAGCAGGTTGGTTTTGGCATCGGTGATTTCCATGGAGATTGGCTTCTGCGCACCGGTGATGATGATGGGCTTTGGCGAGTTTTGAATCAGGTAGGACAGCGCCGAGGAGGTGTACGCCATCGTGTCGGTGCCGTGGCAGATGACAAAGCCGTCGTACTTATCATAGTTTTCGCGGACGGTGCGCGCCATCAGCAGCCAGTGCTCCGGCTGAAGATTGGTGCTGTCGATGTTGAGAATCTGTACCGCGTCGATGGTGCAGAATTCCCGCGCAGCAGGAACATAGCTGAGCAGTTCTTCCGAGGAGATTTGTGGGGTCAGTCCATTTTCAGAATTTCCAGAGGCGATGGTTCCGCCGGTGGCAATCAGCAGGATATGTTTCATAACAGAATTTTCCTTCCTTTTCAGATGCGTTTTGTCGGACGCCCGCGGCAGGGCGGTCCTGTTTCTTTCATTATATGCAATTTATCCTGCACAGACAAGACCTTTTCTCACAAAAAGGAACGGGTGTCCTCGGGTTTTTCTTTTTTTGTGTATATGCTCCATCCTGTTCCCGGTTTATCTTCGGGCTTTTTTATAAACGACGATGCCGCAGACCAGGTAATACAGGCAGAACAGGATTCCTAACGGCAGTTCGACAGCAATGACCTGACCGGTGAATCGTGTACTCATGTAAATCAGCGCGCAGCCGGGCAGGAAACCTCCCACACAGCCGTACCATCTGTCCTTACATAGAAGAAAAGCGGAGAGGAACAGGATGCCAACTCCACCCCACGCAAGAGGATGGACTGCACGAAATCCGCTGACAACAGTAAGTACAGAATAGAATAAGAGCGACATAACTGCGGGAATATAATAAAAAATCTTCCTCATAAGGCGAAGCCTCCCTTTGGTGTTCTGCTTTTTTTAATGATAGCATACAGGATAGCTGGCGGCAACCGAAAAGCCGGGCAGGCAAAAGATTCTCTCTTGCATAACAAGGGGAAAAAGGTTATAATAAAGAAGTATGAATCTGCTGCAAAGCAGCGGGATTCTGTCCTGAATGATTCTTTTGGAACGATCAAATTTTAGGAGATGAAGTACATGAGTGAAGCAAGCGGCTGCTCCGGCAACTGTTCTTCCTGCTCAAGCAAGGGTTCCTGCTCCAAGCCACAAAGCCTGCTGGAGCCGGCAAACCACCTGAGCGAGGTTAAAAAGGTCATCGGTATCGTCAGCGGCAAAGGCGGCGTTGGCAAGTCGATGGTCACCTCTTCGCTGGCAGTTATGATGCAGCGCAGAGGATTTTCTACCGCCATTCTGGATGCGGACATCACCGGTCCATCCATCCCGAAGATGTTTGGGATCACTGGACGCGCACAGGGAACCGAGCTGGGCATCGACCCTCGCCTGACCTCTAAGGGCACCGAGGTCATGTCTGTTAACCTGCTGCTGGAAAACACCGACGACCCGGTCGTCTGGAGAGGACCGGTCATTGCAGGAACCGTTAAGCAGTTCTGGAGCGATGTAGTCTGGGGAGAGGTGGACTATATGTTCATCGATATGCCGCCGGGCACAGGCGATGTTCCGCTGACTGTTTTCCAGTCGATTCCGGTGGACGGCATCGTCATCGTGACCTCTCCGCAGGATCTGGTTTCGATGATTGTCAAGAAGGCTTGCAAGATGGCAAAGCTGATGAATGTTCCGATCGTCGGTATCGTAGAGAATATGAGCTACCTGGTATGCCCGGACTGCGGCAAGAAGATTGACATCTTCGGTCACAGCAAGCTCGAACAGGTAGCACAGGAAACCGGTCTGGAAATTCTGGGTCGGATGCCAATCGACCCGACCCTTGCCGCACTGTGCGACGAAGGCAAGATCGAAGAGATGCCGGTGGAATATCTGGAAGGCGCAGTGGAGAAGCTGGAAGCACTGCCAAAGCGCAAATTTGAGGAATAATCGGGCTTATCCTCGCCCATCAAAGGAGCGGACCGCTGCGGTCTGCTCCTTTTTGTATCTTTCGGATGATTTTGGGAAAACTAACAGAACATCTAAAATCAACAGGGAGGTGCAAATGATGATACCGGTGATCCTGCTGGGAGAAGCACGGGATCGGCATCTGCTGGATGCGCTGCGCAGTTTGTTGGGAGAGCGCTGCGCCTGGCAGACGCGGGAAGGGATTTTCTGGAAGGCAGATGCAAAGGTGCTGCTGCTGGAACTGTCGGCGTCCTCGTGGGTGGATGTCGGCGGCGGACTGGTAGTATTAAAGGAAAGTTTTTTGCCAAAGCACCTGCCGGAGCATCTGCTGCACGCAAGGTGCATCCTGCCCGACCGGGGTGGAGAAGCGCTGGTGCAATGCGGACTGCCCTGCATCCGCTGCGGAGACACAGGGGAACTGCGGATGTCCAGCACGCAGGAGAATGCGGTCGTTTGTGTACAAACCCCGTTGGCTCGATTGGACGGCAGCTGCATTGCACAGGGGGAGCATCTGTTTTCATTGCCGTCCAATTTGAGTGCCTACGAGATGCTCTGCTGCGCAGCTGTCCTTTTGCTGCTGGGAATGAAGAAATAAAATCTATTTTATGCGAAGGACTGGCATAACTTTCTAAACATAATCAACCGTCTGCACGCCATACTATTACTGCAAACGCAAGGAGCGGTTCTTAAACAGGGAGGACCGCACCCAATCATTTAAAAAGATGAAGGAGTGCATTTTTTATGGCAAGCAACAAAAACAACTCGAACAGCAATAGATTGGTCGTTCCAGAGGCGCAGGAAGCGATGAATAAATTTAAGATGGAAGCTGCCAACGAGGTCGGCGTCAACCTGAAGGAGGGCTACAACGGTCACCTGACCTCCCGCGAAGCAGGCTCTGTCGGCGGTCAGATGGTCAAGAAGATGATCGAGGCTTACGAAAACTCCATCAAATAAGGAAAATAAAAACAGGAGGGTCAGACATTCTGACCCTCCTGTTTTTTGAAAAAAGATTCGAAAATCCTATTGACTTTACAGCCACTGTATCCTTTATAATGACAGCGTCACAGAGGGTATTATACAACGAGGAGGAGATTTTGATGAAACTGACACAAATCAATGCAGAGCAATGGAAACAGGTGAAGGAAATCTATATGGAGGCTTTTCCAAAGGCGGAGCGCAAACCGTTTTTTGTTCTGCGCCATTCGGTGAAAAGCAAAAAGGCGCAGATTCTGACGGCAACCGAGGACGGAACTTTGATGGGATTTGTCATGGTCATTCCCTATGGCGGGATGGTGATGGTGGACTATCTGGCGGTGTCCTCCAAAATCCGCAGCCGTGGCACCGGCAGCCAAATCATGCAGCAGGTGTGCGAGCATTTTGCAGACAAGCGAATTGTTCTTTTGATTGAACGTTTGGATGATAACGCAGAAAATGCCCAGCAGCGCAGTGCAAGACGTCTTTTTTATCTGAAGAACGGCTTTACTTCCTCGGACATCTTCATCAAAGGTGCCAGCGGAGAGATGGAAGTGCTCAACTGGGGTGGCAAGGTGAGCGCACAGGAATACCTCTCCTTACAAAAACACGCGCTGGGAAACCTGCTGTTTTCTCTGTCCGGGATTGCTCTGGCAAAGTAAGAATTGCACGCTTTATAAAATATTATAACATTTTGCCGAAATTACAGCCGGGCACCTATCAAAATATGGAAGAGAAAGCATTGAATTTTGGTGAAAAAGCCCTGGAAAGAGGGAGTTTTGGAGGAATGACCGAAATCTTCCCGAATCTTTTTTCAAAAAAGTAGTCGCAATTTTCCTCTTTTGTATGAAATACACAAAAAAGCTGCCGGACAAAGTGCTCCGGCAGCTTTTGACAGTTATCCTGCACTTTTCCGAAAGAAGAAGGAAATCCTGCATAAAATGAAGCGATTAAAAACCATCGCTTCATTTCATGGAAACCGCAACGATAGATTTTTCAGAGTCCGGCGAAAAAACAGGAAAGAAAATGGCTTAATTATAGGACTTTTTATAAAACCTGCACGGAATCGTCAGAGGGATAAAAGCAGATGGATTGAATGGAAAACCGTACAGCAGTGCAAAAAAAGACAGAGAGAGCTTATTGTGCAGATTGCTGTGATATTTTTGACGATTTGCTAAAATGCACAAAAATGTGGTTTTTTAAAATTTTGACAATTCATGAATTAAATATTAACATAGAGGGCAGAGATAACACCCGCGAGTGGTGTTATAAAATGTTACATTTTATGTTAACTAAAGAAGGGAATGGAAAAAACATGGATTTAACCATCCTCGCTCCGATTGGAGCAGTCCTGGCTCTGCTCTTTGCTGTTTTTCAAGCAAAGAAGGTCATGAAAGAGGACGAGGGCACTGACCTGATGAAGTCCCTGTCCCAGAAAATCCGTACCGGTGCAGACGCTTACCTGAAAAGACAGTACAAGAGCGTAGCTGTTGTATTCGTTGTTCTGGTAGTTATCTTCACCGTCCTGGCTATCTTTGGTCAGGTCAACAAATTCGTGCCGATTGCATTCGTAACAGGCGGTGTCTTCTCCGCTCTGTCCGGTTACTTCGGCATGAAAATTGCTACCGCAGCAAACGCAAGAACTGCAAACGCTGCTCACCACAGCTTGAACAAAGGTCTGAAGGTAGCATTCTCCGCAGGCTCCGTTATGGGCTTCACCGTAGTTGGTCTGGGTCTGCTGGACACCTCCATCTGGTTCTACATTCTGAAGATGGTTTACGGCGACAACGCACAGGCAATCGCTTCTGCACTGGTTACCTTCGGTATGGGTGCTTCCACCATGGCTCTGTTTGCTCGTGTAGGCGGCGGTATCTTCACCAAAGCTGCTGACGTAGGCGCTGACCTGGTTGGTAAAGTAGAAGCTGGTATCCCGGAAGATGACCCGAGAAACCCTGCTGTTATCGCTGACAACGTAGGCGACAACGTTGGTGACGTTGCTGGTATGGGCGCTGACCTGTACGAGTCCTACTCCGGCGCAAGACTGTCCTCCATGGCTCTGGGTGTATCCGCAGGTCTTGGCTTCAAGGGCATGATGATTCCAATGGCACTGTGTGCTCTGGGTATCTTCGCTTCCATCATCGGTTCTTTCTTTGTAAAGACCGAAGAAGGCGCAGACCAGAAGAAGCTGCTGGGCTCCCTGAGAAAAGGTACCTACATCAGCTCCGCACTGGTTGTAATCGCTGCATTTGTTCTGGTTAAATTTGCAGGTCTGGGCATGGGTCTGTTCCTTGCAATCATTTCCGGTCTGCTGGCAGGTGTACTCATCGGTTACTTCACAGAGTACTACACCTCCGACTCCTACAAACCAACCCAGAAACTGGCAGAAACCTCTCAGACAGGTTCTGCAACCCTGATCATCGGTGGTCTGGGTCTGGGTATGAGATCTACTGCAATCCCTGCTGTTATCGTTGGTATTGCTGTACTGGTCAGCTACTTTGTTTCCGGCGGTGCAGAAAGCTTCAACATGGGTCTGTACGGCATCTCCCTGGCAGCAGTAGGCATGCTGTCCACCCTGGGTATCACCCTGGCAACCGACGCTTACGGTCCTGTTGCAGATAACGCTGGTGGTATCGCTGAGATGGCAGGTCTGGGTGAAGAGGTTCGTAAGAGAACCGACGCTCTGGACTCCCTGGGCAACACCACCGCTGCAACCGGTAAAGGTTTTGCAATCGGTTCCGCTGCTCTGACCGCTCTGGCTCTGGTTGCTTCTTACATCGACCAGGTTAAGCTGATCGCTCCTGATTACAATTTCGACCTGTCTGTTATGAACCCACCGGTTCTGATTGGTCTGCTCATCGGCGCTATGCTGCCATTCGTATTCGCAGCTCTCACCATGGAGTCTGTTGGACGTGCTGCACAGAGCATCGTTGTTGAAGTTCGTAGACAGTTCAAATCCATCCCAGGTCTGATGGAAGGCAAAGCTGAGCCGGATTACAGAAGCTGTGTAGACCTCTGCACCAAGTCCGCTCTGCACGAGATGGTTCTTCCTGCAATCCTGGCAATCGTTGTTCCTGTTATCGTTGGTCTGCTCATGGGCGTAGTTGGTGTTACCGGTATGCTGGCAGGCGCAACCGTTTCCGGTTTCGTTCTGGCAATCATGATGTCCAACTCCGGCGGTGCTTGGGACAATGCGAAGAAATACATCGAAGCAGATCACCTGGGCGGCAAGGGCTCTGACAACCACAAAGCTGCTGTTGTTGGCGATACCGTTGGTGACCCATTCAAGGATACCTCCGGTCCGGCAATCAACATCCTTATCAAACTGCTGTCGATGGTTTCCATCGTATTCGCAACCGTTGTTGCAAACTGCTCTTTGATCAAATAGTTTTTGATACAGATAAAAACAGATGCACCCAAAGGTGCATCTGTTTTTTTGCGCTTAAAAAGGATTGCCAAAGCAGGCACTGCCACCCAGCTCCTCTTCGATGCGCAGCAGCTGGTTATATTTGGCGGTGCGTTCGCCGCGGCAGGGAGCGCCGGCTTTGATCTGTCCGGCTCCGATGGCAACCGCAAGGTCGGCGATGCTGCTGTCCTCCGTTTCGCCGGAGCGATGAGACAGGATGACCCGATACCCATTTTGCTGTGCAAGACGGGCAGCTTCGATGGTCTGGCTGAGGGTGCCAATCTGGTTAGGCTTGATGAGCACCGCATTGGCAGCCTTCATCCCAATTCCTTCGCGGATTCGCTGCGGGTCGGTGACAAACAGGTCGTCTCCCACCAGCTGTATGCGGCTGCCCAGACGATGGGTCAGCTGCACAAAGCCCTGCCAGTCATTTTCTCCGAGCGGGTCCTCCAGGGAACGGATGGGATATTGAGCGCACAAGCCTTCCCAGTAGGAAATCAGCTGGGAGGTGTTATAGTGCAGCTGGGATTTTGGCAGCAGATATTCCTGCTCGCATCCCTGCGTTTGGGCACACCATTCGGAGGCAGCTGCATCCAAAGCCAGCACAAAGTCCTTTCCGGCACAAAGGTTTGCCCGTTCACCGGCTTCGGTCAGCAGCAAAAAGGCTTCTTCTTCTCCGGTCAGGTTGGGAGCAAATCCGCCCTCGTCCCCGACGCCGCAGCTAAGTCCTTTTTCGCACAGCAGTTCTCCTAAGCGGTGGTGGATCCGGCTGCACCACTCGATTGCCTGGGAAATATTCTGCGCGCCCACCGGGATGACCATAAACTCCTGGATGTCCAGGTTGTTGGAGGCATGGGCACCGCCGTTTAACAGGTTCATCATCGGCATGGGCAGGGTGTTGGACATCGCGCCGCCCAGATAACGGTAGAGCGGCAGATGGTAGGAGGAAGCCGCCGCTTTGGCGCAGGCAAGCGACAAGGGCAGCAGCACATTGGAGGCAAGACCCTGTTCGCTGTCGGGGTCAATCAATGAAAGCAGCCGCTGGTCGATGGACTGCTGCTGGGAAACAGAGCATCCAATCAGCGCAGGAGCTGCCAGGTGATAGATTTGGTCGACCGCCTTTTGTACACCCTTGCCCAGATAGCGGGAAGGGTCATGGTCGCGCAGCTCTGCCCGCTCATGCTTGCCGGTGGAAGCACCGGAGGGAGCACAGGCGCGTCCGAGGCTTCCGTCGTTGAGGATGACGACCGCCTCCACGGTGGGATTTCCACGGGAATCCAAAATTTCCCGGGCTTTGATAGATTGAATCTGACGTTTGGTTTTGAACATAGGATCATCCTTTCGTTGTACGTTTGAAAATCTTTGCAGAAGAAAATCAGGAGCTTTTGGAATTATTTTGCCCGCAGGCTTGCTTTTTATGACATCCGTATTTTATAATGAGAAAAACGACCGATGTATAATGATGGGCAAAAAAAGAAACAATAATCCAAAGCTACGCACAAGGAGCAATCCGGTTTAAAAGAAAGGTTTGGTGAGTCGATGAACAGGATTTTTACAAAGAGGGTCCTTCCTCTTGTTTTAGCAGCAGGGCTTGTACTGGGACTGGGCGGATGTTCCCAGCGGGTGCCTGAACAGGGAGATGTTCCCGACAGTATTGATGAGCTTTCAGAGGGGATGCCATCCGACAAAGAAGAGGAACCGCAGCAGCCCGAGCCGCCGCAGGAGCAATCCTTGCAGCAAAGCAATGAAGAAAAGACCCAGTTGCAGGACCAACTGGCAGGAGAAAAACCGGAGGACAAGCCAGAGGAAGAAGAGCCGGCTAAGGAAACGGAAGAGAAAAAAGAAGAGGAAAGCCAGCAGACGATTACACCGGTCAGCAGCGGGTTGGATACCACCAAACTGGGATGGGGACCGGGTGGTCCGACCGACGAGAAAAATCGCCCGAGCGGTGCGACCGCCTATCAGGAAAAGTATGGGAAGTACGATGCCGACTTTATCGCCGAGGACCAGATGAAGATTTATCTGACCTTTGATGAAGGGTACGAGAACGGTTATACCGACGATATTTTGGATGTGCTTAAAGAGAAGCAGACCCCTGCGGTCTTTTTTGTCACCCAGCCTTATGTAGAAGCGGAGCCGGAGCTGGTACAGCGGATGATTGACGAAGGACATATCGTCGGCAACCACAGTGTCAACCACCTTTCGATGCCGACCATCTCGATGGAGGACTGCCGCGCGGAGGTCATGGGTCTGCATGAGTATGTCAAAGAGAATTTTGGCTATGAGATGAGTTTGTTCCGTTTCCCGATGGGAGAATTTTCCGAGGCGGACCTGTCGCTGTTACAGCAGCTGGGCTATCGCAGCGTATTTTGGAGCTTTGCTTACCGCGACTGGTTGGTGGACGAACAGCCCGACCCGCAGCAGGCAATCGAAACTATCGAGTCCAAATGCCACCCGGGCGCCATCTACCTGCTGCACGCAGTTTCGCAGACCAATGCACAGATCCTGGGACAGGTGATTGACGACCTGCGCGCACAGGGCTACACCTTCTGCGCCTATGGAGAATAAGATAAAAAAGAGCATCCCTCTATAATAAGGGATGCTCTTTTTGTGTTTTTCAAGATGGAGGTTAATTTTCACGGGTGATTTTCAGCTGCTCAAGTTGTTCCTGCTCGTGGGACATTTCCCGCAGGACGCTGATGGACAGCGGAACTGCCAGCAGAAAGCTGCAAAAGTCGGCAATCGGCTGGCTGAGCTGAACGCCCAAAATCCCTAAAAATCCGGGCAGAGTCAGGATGACGGGCACAAAGAATAGAAACTGTCGGGACATCGCCAGCAGAGAGGCTTTGACCGTTTTGCCGATGGTTTGCAGCATCATATTGGCAATGGTAATCCATCCGACCAGCGGGAAGGTCAGCGCTTGCAGGCGCAGCGCCTGCGAGCCATATTCGATGACCAGAGGGTCGGTTTTGAGGAAGATGCCGATGAGGTTGGGCGAGAAAATCCAGCCGCACACTGCCGCCACCAGCAGGACCGAGGTGCAGAATTTGACGCAGAACCAAAAGCCCTCCTGTACCCGCTTAAACAGCTTAGCACCGTAGTTAAAGCCGCACACCGGCTGAAAGCCCTGCCCAAAGCCGATGACCACCGAGGCGGCAAACTGAGAGATGCGGGTCACGATGGACATGGCAGCGATGGCGGCGTCGCCATAGGGACCTGCCATCAGGTTCAGACAGACGGTGGCAAAGCTGCCCAGTCCCTGCCGGAAGAGGGAGGGCGCACCGCCCTTGACGATGTTTTGATAATATTTGAGTGAAGGAGAAAAATCCCTTAGGTTCAGCCTTAGGTTGCCGCCGCGGAAGGTGCCCGCAATCAGCAGGCAAAAGCTGACAAACTGGCTGATGATGGTTGCCAGCGCCGCACCGGCAACACCCATGTCCAGCACAAAGATGAACAGCGGGTCCAGACCGATATTGAGAACCGCTCCTGTGGTGATGCCGATCATCGAGTAGAAGGCGCTGCCCTGAAAACGCAGCTGGTTGTTGAGTACCAGAGAAGCGGTCATGTAGGGTGCGCCAATCAGAATGATGCGCATATAAGAACGAGCGTAAGGCAGGATGGTTTCGGTGGAACCCATGATGTGCAGCAGCGGGTCGGTAAAGAGAAAACCGACGACCAAAATCCCCAAGCCGAGGACGAAGGCGGTAACAAAGCCGGTCGCGGACATCTTGGAGGCATCCTCAAAGTTGTGCGCACCCAACTGGCGGGAGATGTAGTTGCCCGAGCCGTGTCCACAGAAGAAGCCGAACGCCTGAATCATTGCCATCAGCGGGAAAACGATGCCAACGGCGGCGGTGGCGCTGGTGTTGATTTTGCCGACAAAAAAGGTGTCCGCCATGTTGTAAAAGGATGTGACCAGCATACTGATGATGGTCGGGACTGCCAGCTCGCCAATCAATCGGGGAATCGGGGTCTTGGTCATACGGTCAAATTTTTGTTGTCTTTGTTCTTCTGCACCCATATGTGTTCCTCCTCTGTATACAGTTGATTTTTCTGTGTTTTATTATACACGAAAATGATTGCTTTAGCAACAGTTTGCTAAGCAACTTTTTTTGTTTGTAAATTTTTTGCTGACCTCTGTCGGATTTTGAAAAAGTGTGGTACAATAAGGAAAAGGCTGCAACAAAGAGTACAGAAAAAAGCACCTGTATGATAGAAGCCGCAAGCAGCTTTCATCAAAACCTTTGATTTACAGGAGGGAACACCATGAAAAATAAGTGGATTGCATTGCTGCTCTGCCTGAGCCTGCTGTTAAGCATGACCGCCTGCCAAAGCAGAGAAAACCCGGCACCGACACCGGACCAGCCGACAGCATCCGACCAGCAGACCCAGGATGAACAGCCGCAGCCGGATGAAGGGGAAGAAGAGGCGGAGCAACCTCAGGAAGAGGAAAAGACCGCCACACTGTACATCGGGATGGATGGCGAATTTGAAAGCTATCCGGTCGATTACACCGGAAAGCTGACACCGGACTGGTTGATCGAGCAGATCAGCGAACTGACCGGTTGGAACCTCGATCTGGCAGAGCCGACTACCGGCGGAAAAGGCGGGATGACCGTCACCTTTGCGGACACCTGCTCCATTGTGGTTGGACCACCACAAGAGCAGAAGGAAGAATTTTTTGCTTATGATTCGACCTCTCTGCTGCAAATGATTCTCGATTCGATTCAGCACACCTTGCAATATAACTTTGTAGACCCGCAGCAGGGCGACCCTTCCACCCTGGACATCTACTTCAGCATGGAAGGCAAGGACATCACCCTGCCGGATGGTATCATCGTGCCGTCTACTTCTCCCTATCAGGGCATTATGATTTCTGATAATAGGGAAGGATAAATCTTCTGCCTTTCCCCAAAAATCAGCACAGCTAAAAGGCTGTGCTGATTTTTTGTATCCAAAGAAGGAAGGGGGTGCGCTGTATTTCTGCTCAATTTACAAAAATGAGTGAAAAAAAGGAAAAAGTATGGTAAAATAGAAGATACGAGGAAAAGCGCCGTCTGCCGCGGCGGTCGGTGCAAAACAGGAAAGGAAGTGCTTTTATGCAAACAATACAGATGCTCAGACAGCTGACACAAGTCGACGGTGTCGCAGGCGGAGAGGACCGCGCACTGGCAGTTGCCCAGGAAATATGTGAAAATCTGGGTGAATGCAGCCGTACCATCCAGAAGAGTCTGGTTTGCCAGGTGATGCCGCCGCAGGAGGGACGTCCGCACCTGCTGCTGGATGCACACATCGACGAGATTGGTCTGACCGTTACCCACATCGAGGACAACGGATTTTTGCGGGTCGGACAGGCAGGCGGCGTGGACCGCAGACTGCTGATGGCATCACAGGTGGTGGTACACACCGCACAGGGCGACCTGCCCGGCGTGGTGGGCAGCGTACCTCCTCACATCCAGAGCGGAGAAAAGAAGAATCCGACAGTGGATGAAATCTGGATCGACGTCGGCATGGACGGTCAGCAGGCAAAGGAAAAGATTGATTTGGGCAGCAAGATTAGCTTTGTCGGTCCTTTCACCGAGATGGCTGGCGGACTGGTTTCCAGCAAAGCCTTCGATGACCGCTGCTGCTGCGTTGCCATCATCAAGGCAGCGGAGATGATTAAAAACGATTGGAAAGAAAATCATCTGGAGCCGATCGGTTTGACCGTTCTGCTCAGTGCGCAGGAAGAAACCGGCGGTCTGGGCGCCAGAACCGCAGCCTTCGCCCTGCATCCGACCCAGGCAATCGTGGTGGATGTCACCTTTGGCACCACACCGGAGATTGCAGACAAGCACGTTCCATCGGTTGGCAAGGGTCCTGCCATTGGAATGGGCGCCATCCTCAGCCGCAAAATGTCCAAGGAGCTGATTGCAGCAGCTGAGGAGGAAAAGATCCCGTACCAGCTGGAGGTTATGAGCGGAGGACATACCGGCACCAACGCCGATTCAATCGTTGTTGCACAGGACGGTGTGGAAAGCTGCTGCGTTTCGATTCCGCTGCGTTATATGCACACCCCAATCGAAACCATCTCGGTGGATGATGTGGACAAGACCGCACAGCTGATTGCAGCTTATGCAAAACGCATCGTGAAATAAGGAGGGAATCAGCATGGAATTGACAAAACAGCTTGAACTGCTCAAACAGCTTTGTGAGATAGACGGAGTGTCCGGCGGAGAAGAAAAGGTGGCGGATTGGCTGAAAAACCATCTGCCGGAGGATTGCAAGGTGCGCACTGATGCACTGGGCAACCTGATTTGCGAGAAAAAGGGGAAACAGACCCCCAAAAATAAACTGCTGTTTTCAGCACACATGGATGAAGTTGGCTTCATCATCACCTACATCGAAGAGAGCGGTCTGCTGCGATTCTCTTCGATGGGCAGCATCGACACCCGTGTGGTAGTCGGCAAACCGGTCCGTCTGGAAAGCGGCGCACTGGGTGTTGTCGGAGCAAAACCGATTCATCTGCAAAGTGCTTCCGACCGCGAAACGGTGCTCAGCTATGACCAGCTGTACATCGACATCGGCGCGAAAAACCGCGAGGACGCACTGCAATTTGCTCAGCCGGGCGACTTTGCAACCTTCCGTCCGACCTTTATTGAGATGGGCAGCTGCATCTGTGCAAAGGCACTGGACAACCGCATCGGCTGCCTGCTGCTGCTGGACCTGCTCTGTCAGCCGCTGGAATACGATGTGACCGTCGTCTTTTCTGCCAGAGAAGAGATCGGTGCTGCTGCCGGTGCTGCTGCTTTTGCCGTTCAGCCGGACATCGCCGTAGCAGTCGATACCAACTGTGCAGCGGATGTTCCCGGCGTATCTGCGGGCAAGCAGGTCTGCGCTTTGGGCAAGGGTGCGGTGCTCAGCTTCCAGGACAAAGGTGCTTTTATGGACCGTGAACTGTTTGCTCTGGCTAAAAAGCTGTGTGAAGAAAAGGAAATCCCATACCAGATTAAAAACCAGATTGTCGGGGCTACCGATGCCGCTGCCATGTCCAAGGCAGGCAACGGATGCAGAGTGCTCACCGTTGCAGCACCGGTCCGTTATGTCCATTCGCCATCGTCGATGTTTGACCCACGCGATTTGGAATCCTGCGCACGTTTGCTCCGGGAGTTGGTAGGCGCTCTCGCGCAGCTGTAAGATAAAGGAGGAGAAGGATGATCCGTCTGGCGACCCAAGAGGACCGAACCACCATCGAGCGCCTTTGTGCAAAGGAGCCGTGGGATGGGACGGAAGTGATGACTGCCTACCTTTCGCGCTGTGCGGATACCGCGCAGGTCGATTGGCAGTACAGTGACCTGTGGGTAGGGCAGTCGCAGACACAAAAGCAGAATGCGCAATATCTGCTTTGCCGCATCGGGCAGACCTATCGGATAGTCGGCTCCCCTCGCTCGAAGGAGCGCTGGGAGGAGCTGCACCACTTTTTGCAGATGCAGCCTGCGGGGAAACTGGCAGGCTCAGCAAAGCTGATCGACGGCTATGACCTGCGCTTTGGGCAGCTGCCGGCAGTCAGCCATCCTTCAGGACCGCGGATGATTTGCCAGAGATTGCCCGACGATGTCAGTGAAAGCTCGGTCTGCTCCTGCGAAGGTCTGGGAGAGGTGTATGACCTGCTGGCACAGGCGGACCCTTCCTTTGCCAAGCGGCATACTAAGGACGATTATCTGGCGCGGCTGCTCTTTTTAAAACGCGGCGGCGGGCAGTTCTTCAAGCTGTGCCTACAGGGCAGGGCAGCGGCAGTGGGAGGAATCCTGCTGCCGGAGGGCTGTGATTACGGGTTGATTCTCAACCTGTGTACCCTGCCGGAGTTTCGCGGACAGGGCTTGGGCGGTCAGCTGGTGTCCCGTCTGTGCCTGGAGGCTTTTTGGCAGGGAAAAACGCCGCTGCTCGACTGTGCGGACCAACAGCTGGAGAGCTTCTATCAGAAGCTGGGCTTTGTCACAACTTCCGAGTGGAAGAGCAGGCAGCTGTAGATAAGAAAAACAGAGGAGATAAAAAAGGAGATCGAAACCAATGAGTTTTTTTAACATAGATCCGGCGTTGCGCCAGCTGTGTGCAAAAGCAGAGGAAAAAGCCGCAGCAAGCTTTCGCCGAATCGACAGCATTGCGCAGTACAACAGTGAAAAGGTACTGTCGGCTTTTATCAACAACCATGTCAGCGAGTCCCACTTTGCTGCCTCCACCGGCTACGGTTACGGAGACCGCGGCAGAGAGGTGCTCGACCAGGTGCTGGCAGAAATTTTAGGCTGCGAGGATGCACTGATTCGTTATAACTTCATGTCCGGCACCCACGCACTGACCGTTGCCTTGTTCGGCGTTCTGCGCCCGGGCGACCGGATGGTCAGCCTGACCGGTCTGCCGTATGACACTCTGCATGGCGTCATCGGGCTGGGTCAGAAGGAGGAGGTCAGCGGTTCGCTCAAGGATTTCGGTGTGCAGTATGAGCAGTTGGACCTGCTCGAGGACGGCAAGGTCAACTATGAGGGCATCCCGCAGGCAGTCAAGGGTGCGAAGGTCGCTTACATCCAGCGTTCCCGCGGTTATTCGCTGCGTCCATCGCTGTTTGTGGAGGACATCGAGCGAATTGTCGGTCTGGTGCGTTCGGTCAACCCGGAAGCCATCATTATGGTGGACAACTGCTACGGAGAATTCGTGCAGGAGAAGGAGCCGACCCAAGTCGGTGCTGACCTCATCATCGGTTCTCTGATTAAAAATCCGGGCGGCGGCATCGCGCCAACCGGCGGCTATATTGCAGGAAAAGCCAAGTATGTGGATATGTGCGCCCAGCGTCTGAGTGCGCCCGGCGTGGGCAAAGAGGTCGGCTGCACACTGGGCAACACCCGTTCGCTGTTTATGGGACTGTTCTTTGCACCGACGGTGGTGGCTTCTGCCGTTAAGACCGCGACCTTTGCCGCTTCTCTGTACGAGCTGCTGGGATATGAGGTGACCCCATCCAGCGACGAAATCCGTGCAGACATCATTCAGGCGGTCTGCCTGCAAAAACCGGAGGCGCTGATTGCCTTCTGTGAAGGCGTGCAGAAGGGCGCACCGGTCGATTCCTATGTAACTCCCGAGCCGTGGGATATGCCGGGCTATGACAGCCAGGTCATCATGGCAGCGGGTGCCTTCACCAACGGTGCATCCATCGAGCTGTCGGCAGACGCACCGCTGCGCGAGCCGTATGCAGTCTGGATGCAGGGCGGCTTGACCTACCAGACCGGCAAGGTGGGTATCATGCTGGCAGCACAGTCGATGCTGGAAAAAGGAATCATTCATCTGTCATAAAAATAGAAACAGGACAGTTTGCTCAACCGGCAGGCTGTCCTGTTGTACTATAAAAAGGAGCGGAGAAGGATGACACTGGAAGGACAGTTTCAAATCTACACCGGCGACGGCAAAGGCAAGACGACCGCTGCCCTCGGTTTGGCAGTGCGCGCGGCAGGTGCAGGAATGCGGGTGTACATCGGGCAGTTTATTAAGGACCAGGAGTACCACGAGGTGCCGCTGCTGCGCAGGCTGGGTGTTGTTGTGGAGCTGTATGGGACCGGCAAGGGATGTCTGATTGGAAAGCATCCGGCACAGGAGGATTTGGATGTAGCGGCAGACGGACTGCAAAAGGCGCAGGCTGCCCTGCAAAGCGGGCAGTACGATCTGGTCATTTTGGATGAGATCAACGTCGCGTGGCAGCTAGGACTTTTGCAGGAAACCCAGCTTGAACAACTGGCAAAGCTGCGCCCACAGCCGGTGGAGCTGGTTTATACCGGACGCGGCTGCCCGCCCGCATTGCTTCAACTGGCGGATTTGGTCACCGAGATGCAGGAGGTCAAGCATTACTACCACACCAAAGGGCTGTTGGCGCGGGAAGGGATTGAGCACTGAGATGCTTTTAGGATGATTCGACGAAGAACTGCAACAGTGGGTAAAATAAGAGCATTAAAAATGAAAACAAAGTCAGCTGAAATCGGGATCAGCTGACTTTGTTTTTTTTTCACAAGACTCTTGACTGTTGCAGGAAATGTGATAAGATGAATCTAAACGGAAAGAAGATTTTGTAAAAGAAGGAGGGTGTTTGGATGCGCAGATCATCAAACCTTCTGGCGTTGCTGTTAAAGGGCATCAAGGAAGGACGCGACGAGCTGCTGGAGGCTGCGGTCGCTTACATACGGAAAGAAAACAAAAAATAAAACTTCAAAGGAGATGTCGTGATGAGCAAATGGACAAGGCTGCTGGCGGTGCTGCTGTGTGTTTGCCTGCTGTTTACTTCGTGTGCACCAGTAGGAAATGAGAAAGAAGAATATTCACAGGAGGTGCAGAATCTCGAAAAGCTCTGTAAAGTCTGGGGATATGTCAAGTATACTCACCCTGTTTTCTTAACGGGAGAAAAAGACTGGGATACAGAATTAATTGCTTTGATTCCTCAAGTACGGCAGGCAGAGAATAGTGAGGCAACCAATCAAATTCTCAATGAATGGCTGTTATCTTTAGGTGAAATCCAGTATGAGGATGAGGAGCCGGTTAAAAAATGGTCGTCTGCAAAGGAAGAAGATAAAGTGGTGATTGCAGACACGAGCTGGATATTTGACAAAAAATATCTCGGCGAGGAACTTTCAGCCAATATGGAACCGTTGACAAAGCCGCTTGTGAATATCAACCGTTTCAATGCGCCGATTGATTTTGCAAGAGGCTACTATACAGGATATAATCAACCTACCATGCTTGTCAATGAAAAACTGTATGAGGATATGGATTACAGCGACGAAAACTATCGTCTGCTGGGTTTGTTCCGTGTCTGGAATGTAATGGAATATTATAATCCGTATCTGGATATTTTGGACGAGGATTGGGAGGAACTGCTGCCGGACTTTATTGTTCGGATGCTGCAAGATACGGACCGTCACAGCTATGATTTGACTATCGCGGCACTGACTGCAAAATTACAGGATGCCCACGTTATTTATAACGAGCGGAGCGAGTTTATTCAAAAGGAATTCGGCGAGTATATTGTGAACGACATCGAATTTGTATCTGCCGAAGGAGAAGTTGTGATTGTTCAAACCTTTGATGAATCTTGTCCACTTCAGGCCGGAGATATTGTCCGTAAGCTGGATGGGGTCGATATAAAAGATGTGATACAACATTGTACAGAATATTATTCTGTTCCGATGGATGGGAAAATCTGCAATGCCCTGCGCTACCCGCTGTTTCGTTCTCACGACACAACGCTGGAGGTGACCGTTTTGCGGGACGGGGAGGAAAAGACCATTGATGTTCCAGCCGGTGAATTTCCAAGTTCCTTCATACCTCGATATGGTGCCAGCTATCAGGAGGGGGAGAAGAAACCATACGAAATCATCGAAGGAAATATTGGAGTGATCAATCCTGACTTTATGGACCTTCAGTCAGGTGCTATTCATGGCAATGACGCAAAATGGATAGAAGCGATGAATGCTTTAAGAGATACCGATGGGCTGATTGTGGATTATCGTCAGTATCCTGCCAACAGTTGGCGTTGTTTGCCTCCGTATCTTTTTGAGGAGCCGGAGGTCGGCTTGCTTGGTGTGTCAATTTCCGAAGCCGTACCAGGTACATTTGTAAAGGAACCGGTTTATAATTTTTTCAACAAACCCAGAGCTGTTTATCCTTATGAGAAGGAAGTTGTTGTTTTGATTGATGAGCACAGTCAGAGTGCTCCCGAGTATGCCGCCATGCTGGTTCGCAATGCTGAAAATGTGACGCTGATGGGAGAAAATACCCTTGGCTCAGATGGACATTGCCTGATTGTGCCCATCCCCGGAGGAAATATGGTACTGTATACAGCATATGGAATCTATACCCCGGAGGGTGGACAGACCCAGAGAATAGGTATTCCTCCTGACATCGAAGTGAAGAAAACGATCGAGGGCATCAAAGAAGGAAGAGATGAGCTGATGGAAGCGGCGGTGGAGTATATACAGGAGCAGAAATGAGGAAAAGATGAGGTAGAGCGTTAAGAAGTAAGGCATCAGACAATTAAAAAAATCCTCTGGAGGCTATAATCTATAGATACTGCCTCCAGAGGATTTTTTGCGCAACTTTTTCTATTGCTTTTTAGGAGAATTTGAAATCAAAGCTTCCCCTTGATAAACTTCAGTTGTAAGCATGCTATCCATCAAATCAATATACTCTTTTTTACTTAGAGTGGGCTCAAATTCATTGATGATAGCCTTTGCCCTCTGGGCGTGGTCCTTAAGCAAACGGTATGCAGTCAGAGCAAAAATTTTAGCGGTATTCACATAAGCGTCGTAGGGGTCGCAGACCTCCACATTATTATTGTGAAGTTCACCGGAGAATCCGCCGGTATTAAATTGTAGTAAAGGCATGATACAGCTAATGTCACCATAATCACCAGAGCTGGTAGAATGAAAATCTGGACCGGTTTCTGTAACTGGAGTGTTTCCGCATACTAATTCCAACGCCTCTCGGATAACAGTGGCATCTTTGACTGGGATAATGGGAAGATTTCCGGGCATCGTTTCAATGGTGACCTTACATCCCATAGCGATAGCACCCGCCTTCAGAGAACGGTCTACTTTTTTAGATGCATCCAGATAAGAGGCAATCGTTTTTCCGCGTATGGAATATTCCATTGTAACCTCATCTGCGATAATGTTTGCAGCGTTGCTACATTTCGTCAAACAGCCGTGAACTCTGACTGTATCGCAATCTCGGAAGCTTTCTCTTTGCGCGTCGATTGCATGCATTGCGATGTTGGCAGCAGCCATTGCATCGATTCCGTCCTCAGGCGCACCAGCAGCGTGTGCGCTTTTCCCCTCAAAGTGCACAGATTTAGTGACGAATCCATTGCAGGAACGGTTGGCTACCAGATATTTTTTCTCTGTGCTGCTATGATGACCAACCACCAGATCAATATCATCCATGGCTCCGATACGAATTAGCTCACATTTTCCGCATCCATACTTGATTAGACCTTGTTTTCGCATTTGGTTTCTTGCTTCGATTTCAACATATTCTTCGGCAGGAACGCCGAAAAATACAATATTGCCGCAAAGCTCTTTTAAAATATTCGAATCACTCAAAGCGATTGCAGCGCCCATAACACCGGCAAGTTGTGCATTATGACCGCAACAGTGAGCAGCACCTGTTTCCGGGTTAGTGTTTTTATGATTCGGTATGGGCAGGGCATCCAGTTCTCCCATCAAGCAAATAGTAGGACCACTTCGCCCAGTGCTTAAAATACCTTTTACTCCGGTGAGAGCAAGATGTTCTTGTGTTTTCAGACCTTGTTTTTGTAAGGCTTCGGAAAACTTTTTGGCAGTTCGTTCTTCTTTGAATCCCAATTCCGCATGATTCCAAATATCTGTTGCAAAATTGATGATTTCCTTTTGGTGGTCGTCAATAAGCTCAACGATCAATTTTTCTGTTGCGTCCATACAAGGGCTCCTTTCGTGATTATAAATTTTATTTAAAGTAACGACTTAAAGTCGTAATACTACCTAAAAAATGAGCCCTCAAATGCGAAAAACAATGAATTATCCACAATGCACACAAATACAATCAAAGTTTGGTAAAATATTATTAGTTATAAAACCGATAAGCTTAATTGATTTATGATATATCTTTGAGAAGATAATCGGTCAATAGATGGATGAATTCTTTGACTAGCGAGGTGATGGGAGCGCTTTCTTTTACAATCCAACCAATTTCAGAGTAGATAGGACAATCCTTGAGAGGAATAAATCTGCCTTTATATTTAGAGCAGGGGTTGAGTGTTTCGATAGGAGCATTGGCTTTTCGCGAGTTTAAGACATATCCTTGGGTGCTGTTTAACAGTTCATAGATAGCAGCACGGGAATTGACAATATATTTGGTGCTGTTGCAGGGGATTTTTAGACGATTTAGAATGTCTCCGTAAGGACCACAGTCCAGACATTCATGTACAATTTGTGGAAAGTCCTGGAGCTCTTCGGTTGCGATACTGTCATTCTGATAGGAGTACAACGGTGAATTTTCTCCAATATCCACACCGATGTCCATTTGACAAATAGGATGATACAATAGTTTCATGGCGGTATATCGATCTAAATTATTTTCCTTGTAACAGCTCCACAACCGAACGATTGCTAAATCAGCTTCCCCGCTAACAATGGGGTCCACAATATCACCGCTGTAGTCTTCTATCAGATGTATTTTGATTCCAGATGATTTGTGTCGCTCTCCGATAGTAGAAGCAATCAAGCTCAAATAGAAGAAGCCGTTGCTGATAATTGTGAGGGAGGGGGTATCGATGCCGATTCCATCGCCTCTCATGGTATACAGTTGGTCCAACTGCTTGTCTATGGGCGTAATGTATGCAATAAAAAGTTTGCCAAAGGAGGTCAAAGAAACTCCCTTTGAAGTTCGATAAAAGATTCGACGGTTAAATTCATTTTCTACGCTGGAAATCGCATTACTTAGAGCAGATTGTGAGATGAAGAGGTTTTTGGCAGCTTGATTGATAGAGCCGGTTTTAGCTATCTCAATCATATACTTAATTTGATTATTTGTCATTGAAAATCCTCCCAATGGTTATATTAAAATCAGATAAGTTTAATACGCTTTATATATTATCATATTTTTTAAAAAAATGATACAATATATACATAAAATAAATGGGTTATTTCAAAATATTCGGTGAATTTTGAAATAATGCAGAAAATAAAAAGGAGTGGAGAAAAATCATGAAGGAAAACAAACGAAAATCGGTATGGAAACGACTGATGGCATCATTACTGGCAGTGTCAATGATGTCGGTTATGTTTACGGGTTGTGGAGGAGAAGCAAATACTTCAGAGCAAACCGCATCCAATACTGAAAATGTGCAGCAGGCTCAAGAAAAAGATACACTAAAAGTGGCTCTGACAGATGAACCAAACTTTTTGTCAACCTGTGACCATGACTCCTTGGCAGCGGTTCAGATGAATCTTTTGACATTCAACGGGTTAACCAGAATTGATTATGAAACTTTGACTCCGGTCTGTGATTTGGCAGAAAGTTATACACAGGACAGTGGTTTGGAATGGACATTCAAATTAAAACAGAACATTAAATTCCATGACGGTTCTGATTGTACTGCAGAAGATGTGGATGCAAGTTTGATGTACGCAAAAACATTCCCAGGAAGTTTAAACTACACAGGCAATATTGACCACTGTGAAGTTGTAGATCCATACACTGTAAAAATTGTAACCTCAGTTCCAACTCCAAACCTTTTGGCAGACTTGGCATACCATTATAACTTTATTTTGCCAAAAGAATTAGTTGAATCAGGACACAATTTCAGTGAATCTCCGATTGGAACTGGTCCTTATAAATTTGTTTCCTGGAACAAGGGTAACGACTTAAAATTTGAAGCATTTGATGGTTATTTCGATGATGCACGAAAAGCGCAGATTAAAAATCTCGAATTTTCTATTATTCCAGAAGGCGCAACCAGAACAATGGCTTTGGAAGCAGGAGAAGTAGATTTTGTCTATTCCGTTTCCACAACGGATATTAACAGACTGAAAGAAAATTCTAAAGTAACCGTTGCAGAGAAGGTAAGCCTAGAAAACTTTTTCCTTTATTTAAACTGTCTCAACACACCTTTTAAAGATGAGAATCTGAGAAAAGCAGTCAGCTATGCTCTGAACCGTGAAGAAACCGTGGTGGGCGCTCTGAATGGCTTTGGAACACCAAGCTATTCCTGTACATCTGCCGGATATGCAGAATTTACAGACAAGAACGCATATACCTATGATCTGGATAAGGCAAAGGAATACATGGCGGCATGGGGCGGAGATCCATCTACAGTTACCTTAGATATTATTTGCAACAACCAGACCAAAAAATCTATCGCAACCATTATCCAAGCTCAGTTGGCACCTTTAGGAATCAATGTAACCATCAATGAGATGGACTCGGCAACTTATCAGGCAGCTATGACAGAAACAGAACTGACTGCTGCTATTGTTTCCTGGTCTCCATCCAATGCAATGACTTATGTACAGAGATTCCACAAATCTCGTCGAGAATCTACACCTACCAGTATGGTCAATGAGGAACTGGATAAGATGATTGAAGAGATGAACGTTACAATGGATGCAGAAAAAAGAGGCGAAATGATTACAAATATCATTGCGAAAACAGACGAATTGTGCCCGTTTGTACCGATTTATCTTGTAAATTATTTTAGAGCATACGATGCAAACCTTAAGAATGTGGTACTGGGAGCGACGGGTTACGTTGATTTTAGCACAATGTCTTGGTAATCAGAATAGAAACAGATAGTCAATTCGAGACGAAATCCTGATTCATTTGGATCAGGATTTCGTCTCGAATAGGATGAAAATACAGAAAGGAGTAGAACTAGTGGCAAAGTATATAGTAAAAAGATTGATCTATATGATTCCTGTTGTTTTGGGAGTAACCTTACTTGTATTTTTTATTATGAATCTTGCTCCTGGCAGCCCGGCTCAGATCATTCTGGGAGAGAACGCAACACCGGAACAGATTGCAGAACTGGAACATCAGATGGGATTAGATAAACCTCTGATTGCACAGTATTTTGAGTATGTTACCAAGCTTGTAAGAGGAGATTTAGGAACATCTTACAATACCGGAGAATCAGTTACCAGTGAAATCATGGCTTGTTTTCCATACACGCTGAAACTAACGATTGTGGCAGCTGTTGTTTCAATTTTGCTAGCATTGCCGTTAGGTATTCTTGCAGCAGTAAAGCAAAATACATGGGTAGATAATATTAGCATGATTATTTCTTTGATTGGTGTGTCTATGCCAATTTTCTGGTTAGCACTGATGCTTATTATGGAATTTTCTTTGAAATTGGGATGGTTTCCGGTTTATGGAGCGGACTCATGGAAAAGCATCGTACTTCCTGCAATTTCACTGGGATTCATGAATATGGCTTCTATTGCAAGGACAACTCGTTCTTCGATGGTGGAAACAGTGCGTCAGGATTATATTAGAACCGCGTACGCAAAAGGTTTGGCTAAAAAGAGAATCATTATGCACCATGCTTTTAGAAATGGAATGCTTCCAACGATTGAGGTTATTGGTTTGGGAATAGGTTCCATGTTAGGTGGTTCTGTTTTGACAGAAACAGTGTTCGCATGGCCAGGGGTCGGAAGATTGATGATTCAAGCTATTAATGGAAGAGATACACCGATGGTAATGGGATGCATTGTATTGATGACGGTATGCTTTTCCTTTGTGAATCTGGCGGTAGACTTGCTTTATGGTGTAGTAGATCCAAGGGTACGGACCATGTATAAATAGAAAGGAGGAGTGTTCACTATGGAAACAAAGAAAAATGTGAAGGTAATACAGGAAGAACAGGGTTTTGTGTTGCCAAAGAGCAATCAATTTAAAGAAACATTTCAGCGTCTATGTGAAAATAAAGCAGCACTTGCCGGTATGGTTTTCTTGATTTTGCTGATTAGCGTATCTATTTGTGCGGACTTCCTTTTTAATTACCAAGAAACTTGTGTGCAGCAAAATATCATGGAGCGTTTGCAGTGGCCTTCTTGGGAACATCCCTTTGGAACGGACGAGTTTGGAAGAGATTTGCTGGCCAGGGTAGTACATGGAAGCAGGATTTCTCTTTCGATTGGATTTACGGCTGTTGCTTTTGGACTTCTTGTGGGAGGGTTTTTGGGAACAATTGCAGGATATTTTGGGGGATGGATTGACAATATTATCATGCGTGCATGTGACGTCTTCCTCGCAGTACCAATGATGTTAATGGCTATTGTTATTGTAGCAGCGCTGGGTGCTAGTATCATCAATCTGGTGATTTCTCTGGCGATTGCTTCTGTGCCAACCTTTGCAAGATTAGTTCGAAGTGCAGTTTTGACCGTTCGAGATATGGAATATATTGAGGCAGCAAAGGCAATCGGAGTCAAAACACCACGAACGATTGTTCACTATATTCTTCCAAACTGTTTGGGACCCATTATTGTACAAACTACCCTTAGAATTGCAGCTACCATTTCCAATACCGCAGCACTGAGTTTTCTGGGATTAGGTGTAAAAGCTCCACAGCCAGAATGGGGAGCACTTTTATCCAGTGGAAGAGAATTTATCAGAGATTCTGGTTATCTTGCCTTTATTCCAGGACTTTGTATTATGTTGACTATTTTGGCACTCAACTTGCTGGGAGATGGTCTTAGAGATGCACTCGACCCCAGACTAAAATAGGGAGGAGATAAAATGAGTGAGAATAATCTTTCCAAGACACTTGAAATCAAAGATTTATCGATAGAGTTCAGAACAAGGAACAGGACAGTTTATGCGGTAAATCATTTGGATATGGAAATAAAAAAAGGACAGACGCTGGGTCTTGTGGGAGAGACAGGTGCAGGAAAAACAACTACAGGGTTGGCAATTTTAGATTTGATTTCATCTCCTCCAGGGGTGATTACCTCAGGAAAAATTTTTGTTAATGGAAGATGTATCATAGACTCTGAAAAATCACAGCAGAAAAAGGGATTTTTCAACAAGAAAAAATCCATACCGGCATCTGCACTTACTGTAAAAGAGCTTCAAAATTACCGAGGTAACGAGGTCTCAATGATTTTTCAAGATCCAATGACTAGCTTGAACCCAGTTTTGACGGTAGAAGAACAGATTGCTGAGGTTATTGAAAACCATGAAAATATTGGAATGAAGGCTGCAACCGAAAAGGCAAGAAAGATGCTGGAGCTTGTTGGAATATCTGCAGACAGGGGAAAGGAATATCCTCACCAGTTTTCTGGAGGAATGAAGCAGAGAGTTGTTATTGCAATGGCTCTTGCTTGTAATCCAGATCTGTTGATTGCGGATGAACCTACCACAGCATTGGATGTAACGATTCAAGCGCAGGTTTTGGAGTTGATGAGAAATCTAAGAGAACAGAATGGAACTTCTATGTTGATGATTACACACGACCTGGGAATTGTAGCCGAAGTATGTGATGTAGTATCGGTCATTTATGCAGGGACTATCGTGGAACATGGTACCCTTGAAGATATCTTTGAGCATACCATGCATCCATATACCAAGGGACTATTCAATTCTCTGCCAAACATGAAGGACCGCCACTCTCGCTTAAAGCCAATTAAAGGTTTGATGCCAGATCCAAGTGTTATTCACGAAGGATGTCCATTTGCAGACCGATGTGATGATGCAATGGAAAAATGTTTCCGAGAGGAACCACAGAAGTACTATCGTAACCAAGAACATTTTGTTTATTGCCATCTGTTTGATAAGTATCTTGTAGATAACAAAGAGGAGGGAAATAAGTAAATGAAGGAACCTCTGATTCAAGTTAGCAATTTGAAGAAATATTTTCAAAGCAGCAAAGGTACAGTCCACGCAGTGGATAATGTGAGTTTTTGCATAGAAAAAGGAAAGACATTGGGTGTTGTAGGAGAATCTGGCTGTGGAAAATCAACTTTGGGCAGAAATGTTATCCGGTTGCAGGAACCAACTTCAGGAACAGTTCTGTTTGAAAATAGAGATGTTGGAAAATTTAGTAAGACAGAACTGTGGGAGAGTCGACGGGAAATGCAGATGATCTTTCAAGACCCATTTTCCTCGCTTAACCCTCGTATAACAATTAGCCAGACAATCGAGGAACCTCTAAAACTTTACAAAATCTGTCCGGATGAAGAAAGCAGAAAAAGAAAGATTGCAGAGTTGATGGATACAGTAGGTCTTGCAAGAAGATTTTATAATACTTACCCGCATGAACTAGATGGAGGAAGACGCCAAAGAATTGGAATTGCCCGCGCATTAGCACTGAATCCTAAATTTATTGTGTGTGATGAACCGGTATCAGCCTTGGATGTCTCTATTCAAGCACAGATCATTAATTTGATGCAGGACTTGCAGGCTGAATTCGATTTGACCTATATGTTTATTACACATGATCTCAGTGTAGTTTATCATATTTCCGATGATATTATGGTTATGTATTTGGGACAAGTGATTGAGAAATCTTCTGCCGAACGGCTGTTCCAAAAGCCGATTCACCCATACACAAAAGCGCTTCTTTCTGCAATCCCTGTACCTGATATTAGAAAGAAAAAGGAAAGAATCTTGATGAAGGGAGAAATTACATCTCCAATTGACCCGCCAGAGGAATGTAGATTTGCTAGTAGATGTCCTTATGCCTGTGAGCGTTGTCGGCAAGGGGTACCTTCACTGGAAGAGGTAGAGCAAGGACATTTTGTTTCCTGCTTCCGGTACGCAGAATTTCTTTAAACCAATCATAAAGGAAGGATATGTTTCATGTATAATTACGAGGACATTAAAATTCAAAATAAATGTCAACAGGTTTATTCGATGTATGCGTCGATCTCCAGAAATATTATGAAGCGCTGCGGAGATAAAACAGGGGAGAGAATTATCAGAAAAGCTGTCAAAAGAACAGGAACTCGAATTGGAGAGGAAATACTGGAAGAACATCGTAAAAATGGAATAAAAACCAATCTGCATAATTTGTATTTTCATGGATTGAATATCCTGTTTGACCCACGCACGAGAATCGAATCGATTTTTGATTTTGAAGACCGGCAGAATTTTGAGGTACATACCTGTCCATTTGCCCATTTTCATACCATGCAGGGAGAGGGTAAAATGGGAAGCTTTTTCTGTGATGAATTTCAGTATGCTGTTGTCTTGGCATATACAGAAAATATGGGGCAATTAAATTTATCTAAGATGCTTACATATGACAATGATAATTTCTGCTGCATATCATCTTATTTTAGACCTTCCAATGTAGGGGCTCAGAGAGCTAAGGAATCGTTCACCTCTATGGACCCGCTGGCAGACCTAGTTGTACCGCAGGAAGAAAGAGAACGGAAGACAGGAGATATTGCAAAATTTGCTATACAGCTTTATTCCAACCTGTTTCATGAGGCGGAGGAAATTTGCGGGAACGAGGGAGTGTGTGCTGTTTGTGATGGACTCAAGGATTGGGCGGAGGATGCCATCAAACAACTGCACAAAAATGCGTCTGACACTGGATGTCAGTATAATGAGGAATTTGTGGAGAAGAACTTTCCACTAGCCCCCCATGGTGAATATGAGAAGTATGGTTTGTGTCAAGATGGACAAGCAAATAGAGTGCTGACCAACTTGGTGTTGAATGAAATCCAGAGGTCATTTTAGAATAGGGGGATGTTAAAATGTATACATATGAAGAACAATGCATGATGGATTTGTCAGATAACTATACCCTTCTGTATTCGTTTATGGGAAGAGAGTTGATTGACACTTTTGGTTTGGAAGGTGAAAGGGCACTTAGAGAAGGAACCAGACGGTATGGCAGGGATAGAGGAATCCATTCAAGAGAAAGGCATCTAAAAGCTGGTTACAAAGTCAATATGGAAAGCTTGTTTTCGATTGGGGGAGATTTACCGCCAGATCCGCGTTTTCGCAGGGAACTGCAGGAGTTGAATCCACAGGAAAGAATTTCGCATACTCTGATCTGTCCGATGGCAGATGTTTGGAAAGAAAATAATGAGCAGAGAATAGGAAGAATCTATTGTGAAGAATTTCATCCTGCCTGCTATAACCACTATGCGTTTGACTGTGGACACACAAATCTTGCGAAGACGTTGACGCAGGAAAATGATGAGTATTGTGCCTTTAACGTTGTTTTACGGGCAGAAGACCTGCCAGATGACCTAAAACCACTATGCTTTATGGAGTATGACCCTGGATATGTGAAACCGGAAAATACTGCTCCACAACCAGATGGGAAAAAAGGCTTTGAGAGCTTGTCCATCAAAATTTACTACTATGTTTTGGAGTGTGCCTGTGAAGCCTTTGGAGAAGAAGGTGCATTAGCGATTGGAAGAGCACTGCACAAAGCCGCAACAGATGGAGCAAAACGGGTGAAAGAAACAGCTCGGAAGTATGGAAAAGAGATTGATGCTACGCTGGTATTTGACAGCTACCCGATTTCTTTACAGCCTGAAAAGATTTCTCTTTGGGAGGAATATCAGGATCATGATGCAGTACGAATCTTTAAGGAGAATTTTGTTCCAGAGATGCTCTCTCAGTTAAGTCTGTCCCTTTCTTAGAAAAAGAAAGATGATGGTGAACAGAAACAGAGCATTGAAGGGAGGAAGGTATCGTTGAAAACGAAAATAGGAATTACCTGTTATCAAAATACATTAGACAGTCAAAACTATTATACTGTTGGGGAAAAATACATCAAAGCAATTCTGGACCAGGGAGCGATTCCGGTCATTATCCCGGCAGATGAGGATTGTTCCTCTATCGGTAGTTATGTAGGAATGGTGGATGGTTTGTTGATTCCGGGAGGGGAAGACGTAAGTCCGCTGCAATATGGAGAAGAACCGCATCCATCAGTTACCTTGACCAAGTCAGTAAAGGATGTTTTTGAAGCAGAACTGATTTTACAGATGCACCAAAAGGGTAAACCAGTTTTGGGAATATGCCGTGGAATGCAGATTATCAATGTAGCGTTTGGGGGAACACTTATACAGGATATTCCATCTGAAATGGGAGAACATATTGAACATAAACAAGCGATGGGTATCAGGAGTGAAGCTACGCATACGGTAAAGATAGCGGAAAATTCGCTACTATATCCTATACTGGGAAAACAAGCAAGGGTCAATAGCTATCATCATCAGGCGATTAAAGCCCCGGCATCTGGATTTCGGGTGACTGCCCAAGCACAAGATGGAATTATTGAGGCCTTGGAAAGCAATGATGGCAAGGTATTTGCAGTACAATGGCATCCAGAGTGCTTGTATGAACGGTATACGGATTTTTCCGGCATATTTAGAAAATTGGTAGAACTTTCCGCAAGATAAATTTTGAGTTTTTAGACATAACACATAATAAGGAGCGAGATGATTGTCTCGCTTCTTATTATGTGTTATGTCTTTATTGTATGAAAATCACACCGATCATCAATTTTTACAGTAAATAATTTTGCACTATTAGAGTTGTTCTTGTTATAGAGACTTTGGTTGCTCTGGATTTACCACAAAACTGACATCCGCCATCTTTTCCAGCAGGGCATCTGCGCCATGCTCCAGTTTATAGTCCAGCTCCTCCCGGTACAACGGGATGACTTGGTAGAAGTTGACCTCCTCGCCGTTTGGCAGGATGCAGACCCCATCATCTTCCTCGATGCCCTGGGGAGCGGTCAAGAGGCTGGCGCAAAGTTCGGTATTCTCCGCAAAGGGGGACTGGTTGTCCATGGTGTGTCCCCATCCCAGCCAGGTATCGTTGGCAATCGGCAGGCGTGCCAGCACCTTCAGGAGTCGAATCGGCCAGTACCAGCGTTCCGCCTCCATGGATTCTTGATCCAGCTTCCAGTCCGGCGGCAGGGCGATGGCAAGTTCTGCCCGTTCCAGCTTGTATTCTGCCAGTTCCTTGGGCACATTCATCCGGTGGGCGCCCATGCCCATCGTCACCAGCGTGTAGTAGTCCCGTCCCTCAACGGGTGGGACCATGCAGATGTCCACATGGATGTCGGGAGAAACCAACTCGTGAAAGACACGCTCGAACGTGCCAAAGGTTTTTTGAATGTGTTGTTCGACCGCAGACATCTCCTCCTCTGTATAAAGCTCCGGTTCACCGCTCTCTTCCGAGGACCAGAAAAGCTCTTCCTGCTCGGTTCCGTCTGGGTTGAGGAAGATTTGGAAGTAGACCTCCTCCGCTGTCAACTTGTAGAGCAGACCGATGTGGTAGTCAAGACCCACCAGCACTGTATCCAGGCGGGCTGCTCTGCCGTCGGGATGTTCCCGCTCCAACCACTGTCCGCTCTGCATCCAGCCTTTTAGCTGCTCCAGCCAGTCGGCGTCCAGTTTGGACATTCCTGCTTCGTTCATCTGGAAAACCAAATCGACCGTCCGCCCGTTTACCGGATAGGGGAAGCGGGTATAGGGTGCGTTAGGGGTGTACTGCTCCGGCTTTGGACCAAAGATGCTCCAGAAGCGTTGCAGTCCATCCGCATGGACCGTTATACAGGAGATGGCTCGCTGTTTATTGTCGGCGTCCGCATCCAATCCCTGCTGAAGCGTCTGGTCGGCATCGGGATTGATCCAGTGGTATTCCATCTGCTCCAGCGGCGCGCCGTTTTCAATTTCTTTTTGCAAGGTCAGGAATTCATAATCGCCGGGTATCAGTGCAAGACCATGGGCAACGGCATCCAATGCACCGGCTTTATCTCCGAAGTGACTGCGCAGCTTGCCGGCTTGCAGCCAAATCCACGGATAGTCCGGTTCCTCCCGGATGCCCTTTTCTGCATAGTCCAGCGCTTCTTCCAAACGACTACAGTACATGAGCGCTGCCGAGTAGCGGTAGTACCACATGGCGCAGCCCGCAGCATTTTGTTCCGAATCTTTCATCCAGTCTGCCGCTTTATAGTAGTAGCGGTACTCGTCGAGATTGTTGCAGGCAAAGGCATACCACAAGGCAATTTGCAGGTCCTGCTTTGCCTGACGTTGGGTGAATTTTCCTGCCTGCACGCCCTGCTCGATGAAGTTCTCCAGCCAGTGGAGCATCCTTCCATAGTAGCCCGACACATCGTCGGTAAAAGATTCCAGCGTTTCAATATCCTGTGCGGAGAGCAGGGAACCGGTTTGCGGGTCCACCTCCGGCTCAGCTTCCCGCTCCCACAGGCGGACAGCGCCTACATCCCGACGGAAGACATGGAACACACCTTGATTTACCTCGGAGTCGGTCAAGAAATCTTTGGCTGCATCCAGTACGGCGGGCAAATCCCAGGCAATAAAATCCAGATACCCATAGTACAATCCGGTGGCGCCGCCCAGGAAGGTAACGGCATCTGCACCGGCGTGTTCCAGAATTGCCGCTTGCAGGCTGTCCTGGAATCGCAGAATCTGTTCTGCTTGATTTTCGCCTTCAAATCCCTCCACCGGATAGCAGAGGAAACCGGCGACAATGCCATCTTTGTGGTACGCATCCATCACATCGCTGTGGGCGCTCAGGTAGTCGTTGATGAGTACCGGCAGACGGGTGGAGCCGACATAGGTGTCCAGCCGCCAATCGGCATCCGGGTCCTCCACCGGTTCCAGCTCATAGGAAAGATAACTGTTTTCCAGATACTCGCTGCCGTCCCGATAGTCGGTCAGTCCCAAATCGGCGAGCATCTGTGGCAGCTTTGCCAGAGAAACGAAAGGCCCGGCTTGAGGAGCATCGATCAAATCAAAGGTTCCAACGTGGGCGATGGAGTTGATTTCCCCCAGCACCTGGTCGGTGAGGGTAGAAAGCATCCACCAGGTGCGTTCGTTTTCCTCCTGCTGCAAGGAAAGCAGCTTTTCACAGTAAAGGCTGAGGGACAGTCGCCCATCCTCCTGCTGCTCCACCCACACCTGCACATCCTCCGGTTTTACTTCCATCCCTCCGGTGCGCAGAGAAAAATCCCCCTGGCTTTGCCGTCCCACCAGAATGTTCCAGTGTGCCAGCACCTCTTTGGACGCGTGCTTCTGGAAATAAACCAGCGGGAACAGAGCAGAGCGGTTGCCTTCGGCGCTGAGAATCAGCTCATATTTTTTGCCGTTATAGCCGATTTCAAAAGCAGGGGAAGAGAAGGCAGGCTCCAGCGCCTGACTGAGTTTTTCCATCAGCTCTTCACCGCGCTCCCGCAATTTGTCGGCATCCATGATAGCCCGCAGTTCTGCCTCGATTTCGTCAAAAGCAGTCCATGCCTGCCGGGTCCTTTCGCGGAAGTTTGTTTCAAAGCGGGGAAGGGTCAAACGGCGGCGGCAGTCGTCGATATATCCCTGGGTGTCCTCGTCGCCGGGACGGGCATTGAGTGCCTGTTCAAAGTAATGCAGGGCAGGTCCTTCTTCGTCCAAGTAATAGTAAGCAGAAGCGATTCGATAATTCCAGCAATGGTCTTCGCCCAGTTCCTCCTCATGAAGAGCCAGAAGTTGCAGCGCTTTTTCAAAAGGCTTCCGTTCTCCTACCTCTGCGATGGTGATGTAGGCTTTTGCCAGCTCGCAGTCCAGTTCCGGGGTGCGCTCCTCGGAGGGGATAGCCTCCAGCGCATCGATCACCTTTTGAATTTCATTCTGTTCAAACCATTTCTGGCACTGTTTTAATACTTCCATATCAGCGCCTCCTTTCATTTTCTGTCCATCACATTTTGCTTTTGTCATAGCGGACGGATGATGGTTGTTTGTTATCATCGGTTACTTTTCGGAAGTGCCACCGTTGGGGTGGTTTGTTTCGATGCAGCAGAGATTTGATTTTGGACAGAAGTCCTTCCACCAGATGAAACCACAGTTGCCCAAAGATAAAGAGGACAGACAGGACAAGAAACCAGATTCCAATTTCTTTTAACACGCTGCCTCACTTCTCTCTTCCTATTTGGTGGAAAAGCTATTTTGGAAAAAGGCGGTGAATGCCTCCAACTCCTCTTTCTGATAGAGATAGACGTACAGCTTTTCATCGTCCAGCCATTCATAGGCGTTGATGCCGATATAGCCGTTTCGGTCGGGGTAGATGATGAAGGCGTCGGTGGGGTATTTGTTTCGGTAGGCTTTGAGGATTTCCTCCCGACGGTAATAGGTTGGGTCACCACAGCCGGAGAGGTCGGGAACGGTCGGTACTGCCACGATGGTTTTGGTATCCTCGTTCCATCCCACAATCAAATTGCCGATTTGAGTTTTGCTTCCGTGGACAAAGCCGTAATTGAATCGTTTGACGTCCTCGGTATAGCCCACAATCAGGCGATATTTCTCACCATTCTCCACCACCTGGTCAAACAGGGCGCGCACCTTTTTCTCATTGGCTGCGCTCTTTTCCATATCCGGTTGTGGTCCCTTCAATAATTTGCTGAATAATCCCATGATTCCGTCCTCCTGAAAATTGAATTTAAAACAGTACTTGAATTTTTCGCCCAAATCATCGGGGAAAATTGATTGCTGTTGTGAAGTTGATTATGTTTTTGCGGCTGCGATTGCTTTACCAATCCCTTTCCCGAATCGCTTCCTCTGTGTCGATGGGAATATCGAACCAATCCAGAATATATGTTACCGTTTCGCCAATGCAGTCGCGGGCTACGGTTTCAATTTCGCTGTCATGCTCTTCAAATTCTTCTTGCAGAGCATTGATGACACAAACGCTTTCGTCCAGCTTTTCCTGTACAGATTTGGTGTCGGTTTCTCCTTCTTCCAACAGGGCGATGACCTTTTGCAGCTCGGTCTTTACCTTGTCCACCAGAAAATCGGGATAGTATTCATCTTGGTACATCTCCTCCAATAGCCTGTAATTGGCATCAAAGGTTTTCATGACAGTCACTTCCTTTTTGTTATGCATCATAGCTTTCTGCAATATCAATAAATTGGAGATACACCCCGCAGACCTCATCCTTTTCATCGTAGCCGAAGTAGACTGGATAGGAACCATCCCCCCAACCGGAGGCGAAAATCGGCAGGTTGCAGTCGGTGTCCGGCACGGTCCAGTTGAGCCAGTCGCCGCAGTCCCCTTGATATTGGGGATGGGCTTTGGCGTTTTTCTCCAGCAGGTCGCAAAACAGGTCGTTGTAGGGGTCGATGTCCTCGTCCTCCTCCAACCGCTTGCTCCAATATGTTTGGAAGGCTGCTTGGGTCTGGATGTCTGCAACACAGCCCATACCGGCATCGACACCAAAGCCGAAATAGTCACCATCTTCCCAATCCGCATCCAGGTTTTCGCTGCCGGTCATGCCCAGCTCATAGCGGACGGGATTTCCTGCTCGGACCTCCACCTTGACACAGGCGTAGCGGTCGCCGTAGGTTTTACTGGGGACTACGCAGATTTTCACCGGGTAACTTCCGGCAGGGATGGTCTGAATAAACGGTCGGGCATCCTCCAGCTCGACCAGAGGGTCACAGGCAAAGAGCGTTCCGGTGGGAAAGTGGACAGCGCCGATGTCCAGCACATCCACTGCCATCTTGCCGATGACCTTTTCGGTAAAATAGGATTCCAGGTCAATTTTGCAGCTCAGTTTGTCCTTGAGCGCTTTGTATTTTGTCATCCATTCGGTTGTAGGCATATTCTTTTCTCCTTTTTGAATGATTTTTGAGGTTGAATCCATTAAGTCTGCTGGTGCTGCATGGATACGAATTTCAGATAATAAAAAAACCCTGCGCCGCACTGTCATAAGGACAGGCTGACGCAGGGCAAAAAAGCCGCACAGAACCAGCAGCCGATTTTAAGCAATCGGCTTTTTTCTGGAACGGTACGATTGGGTCGGATTGTACCCCTATCAGGGTGTGTTGATTATTTCTGTACATCTTCTTTCACTCTGTTTCCGCTTTCTTTTGCCCGCTGCATTGCATCCAGCAGGGCATTGATTTGAAATTCTACCATGTCCTCTGCCAGCTCTGGAAACAGGAAGGGCATGGTGTTTGGGATTGCTTTGTAGACCATCATCATCGACAGCGACAGGTTGCCAAATAATCGTGGGTCGATGTGGTCGGCAGAAAGACCGAAAATCTCCAGCAAATCGCGGAATAGTTTGGTCTGGTCGTTACGGAAGGTTTGGAAATTTTCTTGAGAAAGGCAGCGGTAAATCTCCTGTTCCTCTTCGATGGAAAGTACGGCAATGCCTTTTTTCTCACCATATACGCAGGTCTCCAAAAAGGTGCGGACACTCTCCTGCCAGTTGAGTGTAGAATCCTCCATCAGCCGGCGGGCATATTGCAGCAGTTTGGGCTGCTGGTAGCGCAGAGCCTCCAATACAAGCTCTTCTTTAGAAGGAAAAAAGGTGTAGAAAAAGGTCTTGGAGATGCCTACCTGTTTGCACAGGACATCAATGCTGCTGTGGATCAGCCCACGGTCCACGATGCACTGGAGCATAGTGGTCAGCAGAGCGATCCGCACCTGCTCCCGTTCCTGTTCGGAATAGGCTTTTCGCGCCATAGCTTTCCATTCCCCTTCCTGAGTATATAAAGGATAAAAATCTAAATTAGTATTTATATCATAACCGAACGGAAGGAAATATACAACTGTTTTCTGAAAAAATTTTATGAATCGAGAAAGTTTTTGCCCGGCTTCCTTGACAGATGGGAGTAAAGATGATATTCTTGGGATAAATAAAGCGAAGGGATTTGAACGTATGATGCAGGATTTGCAGTTTTATCACGGCAGTATATTGGGTGGATTGGATAGGATTCTGGCAAATGCAAAATCCCATGTTGATGGAAGGAATGTCGCTTATTTTACGACAGATAGAGTCTATGCACTTGTTTGTTGCAGGAGCCGGTCAGAAAACTTTGTGACAATGGGACCGGCTCAAAATGGAAAACAACACTATTTTGAACGCTTTCCAAATCAGCTTAAAATTTTGTACCAAGGTAGAGAGGGTTTTCTTTACCAGCCTCTTTCGGTAGAAACGTTAAAGAACACAAAGGGTCACACTTGGGAGAGCATGGTGGATGTTCCGGTCGTCCAGAGAGAGCATATTCAGGATATATATGCAGAAATTCTACGGGAAGAGGAACTTGGCAGGGTCATGATACATCGCTATGATGAGATTGACCCTAAGGAGCAAAAGATGCACGCCAATTATATGAGAGATCACCTTTCGGATGCTGTGTATTGGGAGTGCAGAGACTTTCTCTATCAGCATTTCTCCTCCCTTTGGGATTGATTTTCCTTCCAATAGGAGGGCGTTGAACGGCTGTTTGTGGGAGGATGCAATCTGTGCAAAGGAGCTATGGAAACAGAATCTATATAACAAAAGAGAGCGAACTGACTAATCAAAATCAGTTCGCTCTCTTTTTATGAATCATGATAAGATGTTGCTATTTTGTTGTCACGGAGGGCATCAAACCTTAGAAAACCCAGTCATTCCGGGAGTTTTCGGACCTCTGAAATTATTCCCACTCGAGCGCCAGACCTTAATTTCTCGTGATTTTATGCACTAAAAGTACGCTTTTCGTCCACACATTCCACATATTTCACGCTATCCGTAGCGTCTTTACGAATTCTGTAGCCATTTTGTAGCCATTGGCTACAACCTAACCTCCGCTGGCTGATTCACCTCAAAGCCACTCGGAACTATCTATTTCAAATAATACATGGAGGTTTGCAACATGGAAAAATACATCTACGATAACAGCAACGGTCTTTGGTATGAACTGCACGGAGATTATTATCTGCCGTGTTTGGTCATTCCGGAAGAAGAAGTCCACACCATCGGTATCTGGGGCAGAAAGCACCAGCAGTACCTCAGAGAACATCATCCTATTCTCTACAACGATCTGCTTTTCAGCGGCAAGCTGTATGGCTATCTCGCTGACATTGACACTCAGGCTCGAAATAAGCTCGACCTGCTTGTAATTCAGCTGGCAAAGAAAGAAGGTATCAATGACCAACTGAAAGAACAGAATCAGCTGGCATGGGTCGGAGCCATGAACAATATCCGCAACCGTGCAGAGGAAATCGTCAACAAAGAACTGATTTTTGCTGAGTAAACAACTTCATGCTGTGATAAAATTAGGCGACCAATTACACTATTGGTCGCCTAATCTAATATACTTTCCGTTCTTCCTCAAGCAAATGATAACTTTTTTCGCAAACAGCTATAAACGGTATCTACCAATAAATCTACAATGACTTCATCACATTCAGCAGATTCTGGTAGCTGTCTACATCATGATATTTCACTTTGCTTGTAGACATTTCATTGAACAGCTTTTTAGCACATGAAATTTTTGCCTGCTCAATCGGTCTGAGATTTAAGCTATCCATAGTACCCTTTGTCTCAGCAACGAAGAAAATGTGTTTTACCATACCTTCATAGAAAGCAATCGCCCAGTCAGGAGAATAGTTACCTACCGGAGTAGGAATATGAAATCCTTTCGGAAGTTTTGCGTAGACACAAACCTCTTGTGCAGCATCCAAATCTTCTACAAAACGACGTTCTATGCTCTTTTCAGCAGAACCATCTGTAAACACATAGTCCTGAATTGCCTTGGTTGCTCGGAACGCCTTATCAAAGGTCTGAGCGCTCTTTTCAGCCGTGAAAATGGTGCTGTCATACTCGCCCTCGATCTGGTCATAAGAAATATGTTCCACGATCATTGTAGCTTTCTGTTCTTTGATTAGTTTAATTACCTTTGAAATAAACTCCTCAGGATTGTTCTTAAACATATAGAGTTTATCTGCTCGTAAGCCTTTCAAAATGGCAGCTACCGTTTTACGTGTTAATACTGTGCCTTCAGAAACTTTTCCTATGAGATCATATTTAATCTGACTCGTCTGTGTATGTTTTAACGTATAGGTTCCAGAGCTTTCTCTTACAAAAGAATCACCACGACCAACCTCATATTCATCCATTTTTGCTTTCTGTCTGCCAACAGTTGTGGTATATTGCAGTTCTGCAACAAATAATTTTTCATTGATATGGTCAATGGACTTACGGATTAGCTCATCGCTGTCAAACTCGACAGTATAAGCGTATTTGTGGTTGATTTGCTTCCACAATGCCTGGAACTCAGCTTTTGCAAAGTTATCATTCAGCGGATTGTCTTTCACCTTTGTTTCGTGACCATCGGTAAACATATCCTTAAGAACACTGTCATCGTAAACAGATTGAATCAAAGTATGAATACCTTCTGCCATTGGCTGAATTTCTTCCGGTAATGGAGCAACTGTGCCCATCTTCACATCGGTGCGGTACTTGTCTGTAACCTTACGCTTCATATCGACATAACCATTGCTAATCAGATAGAACTCAATGGTATCTGCTGCATTTTTATCTATAAGTGTCGGTGTTCCATCCACCTTGACATATTTACCATTAAAGTATTCGCTGCTTGCAGTAGTAGGTCTGTCATAGAGGACAGTCTTGATATCGCTCTGAAGATCCGCCACAAATCCTTTGTAGCTTTCACTGGCAATAACCGTCAGCATATTGATGTCATGAACACTGTCACCGCAGCTTTCGGCATCCATACGGTTACCATGCTGGTTTACACAAAGACGCAGGCCACGACCAACTTCCTGACGCTTTGCTGTCTGGCTGTCAGAATGTTTCAGCGTACAGATCTGGAAAACATTCGGATTATCCCAGCCTTCACGCAGGGCGGAGTGAGAGAAAATAAAGCGAGTCGGCTCTTCAAAAGAAAGCAAACGCTCCTTATTTTTCAAAATCAAATCATAGGCAGAAATATCATCCGAAAATTCACTGCCACGCTTCAACTGACTGTCAATGCTGTGACCGGTCTTTTTATCAATACTGAAATATCCCTTATGCACAGCAGAAACATCACTGCAAGTAGACTTCAGGTATTTCTGATAAGGCGTATCAAATACTGTAATATACTCGTTCAGCACATTCAGATATTCCTGCTCAAACATCTGTCCATATTCTCCAAGAACCTCGTTACCATCCGCATCATATTGACGATACTTGGCAACTTCATCAATAAAGAATAGGGAAAGAGACTTAATTCCCATATTGAACAGCTTTTCTTCCTTCTCAAAATGCGAAAGAATGGTTTCACGAATCTGGATTCTTCGCATATCTGACTCCGACACATCACCGGAAACCTCACCTGTTTGAATGACCTCGCCATTGGTAAAGGTCACAGTTCCGCGGAACGGATCAATATCAGAGATCGTATATCCCTTATACTGCTCCATTTCCTGAGATACATAGTAAAGGTCATCGCCAACGCCAAGCACACGGGTCTCACGGTTAATAGACTTGTTATAACCGATTTCCAGCTCGATACGAGCCATCGGAGGTTTCTTAGAAGAAAGAACAATCTGCTCAAGGAACATATAGCTGTCTGTTCCTCGGAAGTTCTTCACATCAAATCCCTTAACCTCAATCTTCTTGACCAAACGCTTATTAAACGCATCCAGAGCATCCAGTACATAAACTGTGTTATGCTGAACAGCGTGGGTTGCGGAATAGTTCAGGGTAAACAATGGATTAAAATTCTTAAGTGCTTTCTGGGTAACAGCTCCACCCATTTTCTGCGGTTCATCCAGAATAATGATCGGTCTGTTTGCCTTGATAACATCAATCGGACGGCGAGAGCCAAATTCATCACGCTTAGAGTAAATAATACGAGCTTCTTTGCTTCTGCCATCTTCTTTCAGGGAAGAAGCAAACGCCTGCGTATTGATAATCATTACATTGATGCCGGGGCTGGAAGAAAAATTATCCAACTGATTCAGGTTGGAACTGTTGTAGACGAAGAAGCGAGCCTTCTTGCCGTAATGCTCCATAAAGTGATCAGCGGTAATTTCAAAAGTCTTTTTGACACCCTCACGAATGGCAATAGAAGGCACAACAACGATGAATTTGCTCCAACCATATTTTTTGTTCAGCTCGAACATAGTCTTGATATACACATAGGTCTTACCGGTTCCGGTCTCCATTTCGATATCAAGGCTACATCTGCCTAAATCCTTTACAAGTGATTTGGACTGCTTAATATTATTCTGGCTCTGGAGCTTTTGAATGTTGATTAAAAGTTGCTCATCAGACAGTTCAATTATTTCGTTCTTGTAGCCGGTGTCATCGTCCATATCGTAGAGGTTAAAATGCTGTGCATCTTCCGTATCCACATTCAGCCGCATCTGCTGATTTTCCTGCTTTTTGCCCAAATCTCGGATATAGCTGATTTTGTCATGGTATCCCTGTCCTTGGAACACCTTTACAACCGCATCGACGGCATCGGTTTGGTATTGCTGTATCTTAAAGTTAAATTTCATCTTCCGGGCGCACCTCCTGTTCCAACATAAGAAAACGGTCAAAGTCGCTCTCATACAGGCGATCCTGAATAATACGGTACTTTTCGTATTCCGTTTCCGCATGGAGTTTGGCCTGCTCTGCACTAATTTTTCCTGGGCCTGTGAGCAGTTCATTTCCATTAAACTCCAGGAAACCGTCCAGGCGCTTTGCCCAATCCTCCATACTCATAGGGATTTTTCGCTCGGCTTGCAGCTCTGCATAATCCAGATACAACGATACAATCCGTTCCAAATAATTCATTTCTTCTTTGCTCAGATAGTTTTTTGCAATCGTCACATCGGCTTTCAGAATTTTTCCATCCGGAGCGTTCTCCCAGGTAGTCAACCCCATGTGTTCCTTATTTGCGTCAGCACGCTCCACAATCAGTTCTGCCGCCGTATGGCGATGAACGGCAAAGTGCATTTTGTTCTGAACCGTCTGGAAGAACAGACGGGTGGTTTTTGCATTTTTATCATAATCAAAGGCTGTTGCATATAGATCCGTTACCTTCTGATAGAACTTCCGTTCCGACAGACGGATTTCCCGAATCTGCTGCAACTGGCGGTCAAAATATTCGTCTGTGAACATATGACCTTTTTTCAGCCGTTCCACATCCATTGTCCAGCCCTGAATGGTATGGTCTTTCACGATTTGTCCTGCCCACTTGCGGAACTGCACCGCCCGCTGATTGTTCACTTTAAAGCCTACGGCAATGATCATTTGAAGATTGTAGTGGTCCTGGCTTCGGCTGACCTGTCGATTTCCCTCGGTTTGAACTGTCAAGTATTTCTTGACAGTTGCCTCTGGTGTCAGCTCGCCGTCTGCATAGATTCGATTGATATGCTGGGAAATCGTCTGCTTGGTTACATCATACAGCGCTGCCATCATCTTCTGGGTCAGCCAGATATTTTCGTCCTCATACCGCATTTCAAAGCTGGCATCGCTCTCCCCGGTGGAAGCCACGAAAGTCAGATATTCTGCTGCCGAGCTGCGAATCGGTAGTTCTTTTTTCTCAGCCATATCAAAGCACCTTCCTTACTGTGTCAGGACTGTAAGTTGCAAAAATCTGCTCAAAGTTGGTAGCAACACTATCGTTTGCCAAAGAGCTGTCACGCATCACAAAGTAGTACGGCTGCTTCTGTGCGATTGCCTTGATAGTTTCCTCATTGACATCCTTATCAAAGCAGGCAATCAAGAAGCCATCCGCTACATCAAAGACCTTTTTGCCGGCAATGGTGGTTTCTTCGATTTTGCTGGAAAGTTCAACACCCAAATCCAGCATCACCTGGAACAGCAAATCCTCCGGGGTTCTGTCCTCTTTGATGTTGTCTGCCATCATATCCAACAGGTTCATGTCAAAGTCAGAAGGGCTGTAATAGATATCCTTCATATTGGAGGTATCGCATTTTAAAACACGGAAGCCAACATCGAGGTTCTGTGCAGTAAGTCCGGCCTCTTCCTTGATTTTTGCACCTGCACGGCGAATACGCTCTTTTCCGATTTCGCAGATGTTCTTGTATCCTGCTTTATAGGCTTCACTCTTTTCATCTGTTTCTTCTGGAAGCTGAACCATAATGAATTTACGTTTTCCCCCATCCTCTGCATTCTGCTGCATCACGGCGTGAGCTGTAGTCGCTGATCCAGAGAAGAAGTCTAGGATGATAGCATTATTATCTCCACCTAATTTAACTAGTTCTTTAATAAGATCTGCCGGTTTTGGATTATCAAAGATCGCGATATTCCCCAATAGTTCTGTCATTTCTTTTGAACCCTGAGTATTCAGTGGAACAAAATCCCAAAGTGAAGTATACGTTATGCCTTCTTTTACATCACACAAAAATCTTTTTAATTTTGGACGACCTTTCCCATCATTACCAAATGAAATTTCATTGTTTTTTAGCAATTTTTCTACAGTCTGTTTGTTAAATCTCCAATTTCCATTTTGTGGTGGATAATGTTCTTCTCCTGTGTTTGGATTTATTATTGGATAATATAATGATGCAACATATCTTCCTCCCTTTACGTTTGCACTCAAATCTCCAGGTGCCCATGGTCCCTTTGGATGATTATCTGGATTTTGATAACGCATAAGTTGTTCTTGAGTCCTTGCTCTCAAATGCAATTTTGTATTACTTATATTTTTTCCAAAAGACAAAATATACTCATGTGCTGCACCTATAACCTTATCATTAGGTGGTGTACTTCTTTTTTTCCATATAATTTGAGCAATAAAATTTTCTTCTCCAAAAATCTCATTACATATTTTTCTTAAATTTTCAATTTCATTATCATCAATAGACATGAAAACAACCCCATCATCTGACAGCAAATCCTTTGCAAACTTCAAACGAGGGTAAATCATATTGAGCCAATCTGTATGAAAACGACCGTTGCTGTCAAGATTTTTTACAAGACGGTTACCTTCCTCATCAAACTGACCGCTGTTCGCAAGGTATTCCTCTGTACTTTGTGCAAAGTTGTCCTCATACACAAAGTCATTTCCCGTGTTATAAGGAGGATCTATGTAAATCATTTTAATTTTGCCGAGATAAGTTTCTTGCAGGAGTTTGAGGACTTCGAGATTATCTCCCTCGATATAGAGGTTTTCGGAATCAAAGCCGCCCGGTGTACCGTCCTTACCCACACTTTCTTCCCGGCAAGGACGCAGGGTTTTATTGATGGGGGCATTTGCAAGCAGAACCGACTTTTTCTTGTCCGGCCAGGTAAACTGATAGCGTTCTTCCTTGCCGTCCACCACGTGAGTGTTGATCTCCTGCATCAGCACATCCTTGTCAATGGCACGAACAACCTCCCCATTCTCGTCGATAGTCTCGGTCACGGCATTGGGGAACAACTCTGCCAGCTTCTTGAAATTCTCATCCGCCTTGTTGGGCGTGTGCATTTTCAGTTTATCCATTTAGTTTTCCTCCAGTTCCTTTTTTAGCCGGTTCATTTTCTGCACCAGTTCAAATTTTTTCTTAGGCTGCTTTTCGTTCTTAGCCTGTTTGGTCAAGCGGTCGAGTTCCTTCTGAATCCTCATTCGCTGTTCATCAACTGCAATCTGTTCATCCAGGGTGTTTCCCTGATCTACCGTGATACCGCCAATCTGAATGATGATGTTTTCCCAAACGGCATCCAGATTCAACCCCTTTAGTTCAACAGACAGTTCTTCTTTTCGTTTCCATTCTGTCTGCATCAGCTTAGTGTGGTAGGTGGCAAGCTTTGCTTCATCGCCACACTCCAGCACCAACAGCATATTCTGTGGTATCAGCTTTGATATGGTGATGATTGTCTTATCGTCGAAATCTTTCTTTTTCAAAGCGACCAGAAGAACGAAAAAAGATTTGACCTGATCACCAGCAGCAATATGAACTTTTTCAGCTGATACTTCATTGACAATGGTGATTCTTGAAATATCGGCATCAATTTTTGCTTTCTCTGCGGTGTTCATCTGGAACTTCGCATAGATTGCATTCTTCGGAAGCTGCTTGCTTAATTCGGTAGCTTTTGGCAAGCCAAGCATGATTCCACCTCACTTTCTATGTCATCGGACAACCAGGAAGCATATCAATTCAAAGTCGTCCAATCCCTTGATCTCATTCGTGAGAAAGCTCATTTGACCGCCGCCTAAGAAGCTATCAATATCGCTTTCTTCCTTGACCTCAATGATAGATGCAATGGCGTCACCCAGCAGCTTAGAGAACTCAGACATATTTCGTCCGTCACGAGTTTCCTTATTGAATTGGCGATACAGCTCTGGAATAGGCTCTGTTTTTCCTTTACAAAGGAAACGCATCTTATCCAACATCTGCTTTGGAGAAAGATGGTCACAAATCACTTCGCCATCGTTGCTGATGTAAACCATATAGAACGGGTGCAGACGATTCTGATTATCAATATTCACACTGTTGGAACGATTCTTCAAAACATAAATTACGCCTGCCGGTGTTTCTTCGGAAGCAGCAGCTACCGAGTGAAGTCCAAAGGGAGCTTTATCAATATCCGGGTGATTCTTAATATATTCCAGCAAATCCATACGGAATTCATTCAGCCCCAGATCCATAATAGAAATACCGGTAGACATATCTTCAATATCTACCACTTCTTCCTGCAAGCGCTTCAGCTGTGCCTTGCGGTATTCCAAATCTGTTTTTTCTTCATCACTCAAAAGGTTATCGTCACCCGTTGCGGTCATATCAACAATCTTCATACGGGTTTCGACTTTTGCCTTCAGGTCAATGTACTCATCAAGAGTCACATCCGGCCAGAAATTCACAAGCTGAATAAAGGCGTTCTTACTGCCAATACGGTCAATACGACCAAAGCGCTGAATAATACGAACAGGGTTCCAGTGAATGTCGTAGTTAATCAGATAATCGCAGTCCTGCAAGTTCTGTCCTTCAGAAATACAGTCAGTCGCAATCAGAAAATCAATCTCTGTTTTATCATTCGGCATAAGCAGATGCTTGTCCTTAGATATTGGAGAGAAACAAGTCAATACCGTATTCAAATCGCTTTTCAGCTTCGGAACGGTAGTGCGTCCCTCTACAGAACCGGATACCATTGCAGTGTTCAGTCCGAAATTCTCCTTCACATACTCACTCACGTTATCGAACAAATACTGAGCTGTATCTGCAAAAGCAGTGAAGATAATAATTTTCTTGTTGCCCTCGTTGATAGGGTGCTCCAGCTTATTTTTGATTACTCTGAATAGTTCTTGAAGCTTGGAGTCATACTCAGGTGTAATATCTCCAACCATCAGTGTCAGAAGTTCAAGGGTATCACGATCCTTTGCAAGGCTATCTCTCCAGGATTTGTAATCCATATCTCCAATATCAATTTTTACTTTTTTGCCAAAGGTAAACAGCTCGTCGCCGTTTTGATCTTCACTGTCAAACTCATCAATATCAGAAATATCCGTCAGTTCAAGTTTCACAGAGGAAGTCTTATCATAAGTATCAATACTATGAATAGTTGAATCTATCAGGCTGTAGATTCGCTTCAGTGTAAGGTTAAAGGAATGAACAGAACTTTCCATTCGCTTCATTAGGTTGATTGCGGTCAAGCGACGGATACCTTGCTCTCGGTTTGCCTGAGTAAAGCCGACATTGACCTTGTTATCTTCGTACAGTTCCGCATACTTCTCCATTTTACTCGGCAGAATAAAATGAGTAGGCGTATAAATTGACAACGACAGCTGTGTCAGCTGCTCATAGATTTCATTGTAATTGATTGCCTTCTTCAGGCTGGTAAGCGGTGGTCTAAGGGATATCGGTTTCAGCCTGGTAGGGAAGGTGCCAATATCAGAAGTATCATAATATTTTTGGATATGCTTTCTGGAACGTGCAATCGTCACAGAATCCAGAACTTCAAAAAAGTCGAAATCTAACATCCGCAAGAGATTCTCTGTTGTTCTGTCTGCTGGGTTCCATTTACTCCAAGTGTTAAAGGCTCTCTGAGCATTCTTAAAAATATCATCAATACTTTTTGTTGTATTCAGTTTATCATCAATCAGATCGGTATTGCCTTCGTAAGCAAGAGCAAGCTGATTTTTCAAGTCATTAAAACGGTTATTGACCGGAGTTGCAGACAGCATCAAAACCTTTGTTTTCACGCCTTTGCGGATAACTTTATTCAACAGCTTCAAATAGCGATTTTCTTTTTCGTTATCTTCACCTGACAGTTTGCCACCATTACGGAAGTTGTGAGATTCATCAATCACAACAAGATCGTAATTACTCCAGTTCAGCCTATCCAAATCCAGGCCATTGGACTTACCATGGGTACGGTTCAAATCTGTATGATAGAGGACATCATAGCGCAAGCGATCAGATGCGATCGGGTTATTCACATAGTTGTCTTTATAGGTATTCCAGTTGTTTGTTAGCTTCTTCGGACAGAGGACGAGCACGGATTTATTTCTATTCTCGTAATATTTGATAACAGCCAAAGCGGTAAATGTTTTACCAAGACCTACACTATCAGCAAGGATACAGCCATTAAACTTTTCAAGTTTGCTGATAATCGCAAGAACAGCATCCTTCTGGAAGTTGTAAAGCATGGACCATATCTTGCTTTCTTTAAATCCAGTAGCTTCGTTCGGTAAATGATCTTCAGAGACATCTTCCAGAAACTCGCTGAAGATATTATAAAGTGTCACGAAATAAATGAAGTCGGGAGAGTTTTCATTATAAGCAGCTGTAATATTCTCAATGACTTCATCAGTGACCTCCTGTAATTTTGAGCTGTCATTCCAAAGATTATCGAACAAGTCTATATATGCGGTTGAGAATGGAGCTTCGGTTTTTTGAACCATGTTGTAAGCGTTGTTGCCACGCTCACACCCCAGATCAACCGTGGTAAAGCCGTTAATCGGCATATAGTTTTTATCATCCAGATTGATGAAGCCCATCATATTTTCGTTGGTTACATTCGATTTGAAAGTAACCTTTTTCCGAATCCATTCAGCACATTCTTTTGCAATCGCCTTTTGTGTAAGTTCATTTCTCAGCTTGACTTCAAATTCTGTTCCATACAAACTGCGTTCTCGGCTTAGTCTTGGAATATAAAATTCTCTCTTCTCTTTTTTTGCCTTCTCCGTTGTAAAAGTCGGTGATGTAAAAATGAATCTTAGTTCGTCTATTCCCTGAAGTTCCTTTTTCAATTCCTGGAAAGCATAGATAGAAAAGCAGGCTGCTGCAACAGAAAGTCTACTGCCTTGTTTTATCTCAATGGCTAAATCATCTCGCAATGTTTTAGTTGTATTATTAATTAGTTCCATACCTAATCTCCTGAATTTTTACAATACAAACAATACCATAGTTGCTGTCCTATAATAATCACAGCATCATTTTTCATCTGGAACAACTTCCATAATATCTTCAATCCTGCAATTCAATGCCCCACAGATTTTTACCAAGGTATCTGTATTTACATTTTCGCCTTTATTCATTTTGTTGATTGTATAATTACTGAGATTCGCTTTCTCAGCCAAATCTTTTTTCTTCATATCTCTATCAATCAACAGTTTCCAAAGCCTTTTATAACTAACATCCATAGAGTTACCAATCCTTTCGCAGAAAACTTTTATCTAAAAAGTCCTATTATGTTAATTATAGCATTATCGCAAATAAATTCAACGAAAAAGTGAGCGTTCGCTTAATTTTAGTTTCTATTGAATAAATAAAATATCGAAAGCCTGTATAATAAGCTCAATTCTGGGAATAACAGCATATTCGCTTACGCTCACAAATTGGCAAGCAGTGTGAACCTGTACAGGTTCACTCGTTTTCTTAATTTCCCCTCTGGGTCAATCTTCGCAAACTTGCTTGTTGGGGAAGCATCCCCAAGTCCCTTTGAACGGTATCTGCGATACCGGCTGCACGATTTTCAAATCGTTTTGTAAGGAGAAAAATTTTTCATTTTTATCTTTACAGAAAAAAGTGATGAACGCAACAACACCAAGCGGGGCGCACCTACTTTCAGTGAAATCGCTGCAATCATCACTCTCTTATCTGCAACTAACAGGAGCGTGGCACGCTCCTGTCATCTCTCCCAAGGAGAAGTTGTCCATCGGAAGCTCTGCGAAACTCCACGCTCATCCAGATAATGCTGACGGGCTTCTTCTCGTTCTTCTGGTGTAGGAGCAGTCTTGTACTTTGCGTACCATTCATGCCTCACCATAGCTTCCAGTTTCTGCTCCAAGCCATGTTTGATTTCATCTTCATAATCGTCATCCATCATCAGATGATATTGAAGCAAGGCAACAAATAAATCATAAGGGATTTGCACATTTTTCATTTTCGATTCGTTCCTTTCCTGTCCGTGTCGGTGGTGACGATGGTGACGGTGTTTTAGGCACCGCCACCACTGTCAAAATCATTGTCACACTGCTCTGAAACTCGCTTTAAGACAATCCTTCTTCCTGCGTGAGTGCGAATATTTTCATACTGGGTATGGCACTCGTGAAGCAATCTACTTACATTGACATTCAGGTGTTTTGTCAAAAGATTAGGCTTTAGCTCTAAATGCAAGGCTTCTGCCAGTTCCGTTGGAGTTCCGCTCCACTCTGAAATTTCTTCCGACAGCAAAGCGGCAACTTTCTCCAAAATCGGATCTGGCGGTATTTGCCACAGGTCTGTTTCGGATTTTTCCAGCTCCCAAACAAGACGTTCCATATTCTTTTTTAGAATCAGCCTTTGTTCCGGCTGATCTCTGCCGGACACTTCCAGTACCGCTGTATTTCCGGTGCGTTTTTCCTTTTGCAGAACAAAAGCTCCGTCGGCAGCGCCGAGCAATCCATTGGTGCCGGAAATCATATCAAACTTATCATCTGCCTGCTGTTTTCGGGTATGATGTACCAATAGCAGCGCAATGCCAGTCTGGTCGGCAAAGTGTTTTAGCTGACCAATCATTTCATAATCGCTTGCATAGCTGTATCTGTCTCCGCTGGCTTCTCTGATTTTCTGCAAAGTATCAATAATAATCAATCGGGTATCTCTGTGCTCTGATACAAAGCGAGCCAGCTGTTCATACAGCCCTGCACCAAGCTGTTTGGCACAAGTTGCGAAGTGCAAGGTGTCTGTGCCATCTACTCCAAACATACGATATAAACGCTCCTGCAAGCGTCTGTAGTCATCTTCCAATGCAAGGTACAGTACAGTACCTGCATGGATAGAATAATTCCAAAGAGGAAGTCCTGTGCTGACATGATACGCAATCTGTGCCATCAGGAATGACTTACCAACTTTTGGAGCACCTACAAACAGATAGGTGCCGGGATAAAGTAGACCGTCAATAATCGGCAGTCTGCTTTCGTATACGATGTCATACAACTGGCTCATAGTCATGGTAGCCAGATAGGACGGGTCGGACATTCTCTGCATCTGACGAAGCATCTCCTCCATACTTTCATCTATGGGATTGATTTCTTCGTTGCCAGTTGTTATAATTTCATTTGTTACATAGGAAAGCGACTGTTCCCCATCTGCGCCAACAGATGGAATCGGGACGGTCGTTTTTTCATTTTCCTGCATCAAGCGTTGTCACCTCCAATTTCCAAACCGTAAAACTTCTGCTTAAAGAACTGGATTGAGCATTTGCCTGCAATGGTATGATAGCCCATACTTTTCAGCTCCTCATTCAGCTGTCGGATTAACTTATAGGCATAAGGCTTTGATACGCTTAGTTCTTGTGCCACTTCTTCGGCACGAATAAATTTGTTCTCCATAGATTGCCCTCCTCTTTCTCTAAACTTATTTGTTTAATTTCGAGCCTATTATACTAAGCATATTTGTTTGTGTCAAGTGGTTTCGGGAAGAATATTAAACTTTTTTGTTTTGTATTATCTTGACTTCGCCTAAACATATCTGCTATACTGATTACACTACATATACAAGGAGCGATGATTATGGCGATTGGAGAGAGAATACATTTTTTCCGCATTCTGCGTGGAATGACACAAAAATATCTTGGTACGATTGTCGGTTTTCCTGAGCGAAGTGCCGATGTACGTTTAGCACAATATGAAACAGGAACAAGAAAACCGAAAGCGGAACTTACTGCCGCACTAGCACAGGCACTTGATGTTTCCCCTCATGCCCTCGATGTACCCGATATTGACAGCTATATCGGACTGATGCACACTTTGTTTACCCTTGAAGATTTATACGGTCTGACTGTCAGCGAAGCAGACGGAGAAGTCTGTCTGAAAGTCAACAAGGACAAAGGAAAAGACGCTCACGAACTACTGAAAATGCTCTATGCTTGGAAAGAACAGGCGGACAAGTTATCTTCCGAAGAAATCAGTAAGGAAGAATACGATAACTGGCGTTACCACTATCCAAAGTTCGATACCACACAGAGATGGGCGAAAGTGCCATCACAGGCACTTAGTGACGCATTAGTCGAAGCATTCAAAGACCAACATTCTAATAAGTAAAGGAGTTGATACAAAATGCCAGTTGTTCCAATTTATCTCGATATCGATGAAAAAACATACGCAGGTGTGAAGGCTGGTGCCTTGGAACTATATGGGTTAGCTAAAAATGTGGATAACAAAAGGGTAGCCAAGCATATTCCAGCGGTTGCTGATGCCGCCAAAGAGGGCGCATCTAAAGCTATTGATTTTATTCGAGTCCATCAAAAAGGTACTATCATCGTGGGCGGTGTCCTTATCGTAGGTGGCGCAGTCGCTGGAACGGTAGGATATGTAGCACATCGAAAACAGAGAAAACTTGACAGACAATTTGGATTAGCTTTACAGGAGTACTTAGATTCTGCTCGTAACGGAACTTTGAACATTGACATCTTGAACACTCTTATCAACTCCATCGAAGCAATCGAAAAAAATAATCCAAAGAAGTCTATTAACCTCAATATTTCCGCAGCTCAATTTAGTGATTTGATAAATTGCATATTTGATTTCACTAAACGCTTAGCTGAAGCTAATAACATTAACACACATTCTATAAACCGACCAAAATATTTCAAAAAGAAAACCTCTGATGATTTGAAATACTATTTGAATATGCAAAAACAGATTTTTGAGCAAGTAGCATAAAGACGACAAAAAGCCCTTAGCCATGAGTTTCATACCCACAGCTAAGGGCTTAGTTTATAATATGGATTTATTTGTTACACAACCGCCTGTCAATCATTCTCTAACCATAAAACCACTGGATTACAAGAATAATGGCTCTTATGCAACTGTTATCAATTTGTTATCAAAAGACTTTTGAAAGTGCCGCAAACCCACATAAACACTGGGTTTTTACGATACTCCAACTTATTCCCACTCGATCGTTGCCGGTGGTTTAGAAGTGATGTCGTAGCAGATGCGGTTGATGTGGTCAACTTCATTGACAATGCGGACCGAAACCTTATCCAGCACCTCGTACGGGATGCGTGCCCAGTCGGCAGTCATAAAGTCGGAGGTGGTAACACCGCGCAGTGCGAGGGTATAGTCATAGGTTCGGAAGTCGCCCATGACGCCGACCGAACGCATATCGGTCAGAACCGCAAAATACTGGTGGATGGATTTATCCAGACCTGCTTTGGCAATCTCATCGCGGAAGATGAAATCTGCTTCGCGCAGGATGTCCAGCTTTTCTTTGGTAATCTCGCCGATGACGCGGATGGCAAGACCCGGACCCGGGAACGGCTGGCGGTTGACCAGATAATCCGGCAGACCCAGCTCTCTGCCCAGTGCGCGGACCTCGTCCTTGAACAGCAGGCGCAGTGGCTCGATGATTTCCTTGAAGTCGACATAGTCCGGCAGACCGCCGACATTGTGGTGAGATTTGATGACAGCAGCATCACCGGTGCCGGATTCTACAACGTCAGCATAGATGGTGCCCTGTGCCAGAAAGTCGACCTTGCCAATCTTTTTGGCTTCTTCCTCAAATACGCGGATAAATTCCTCGCCGATGATTTTGCGCTTTCTTTCCGGCTCGCTGACGCCAGCCAGCTTGGAGAGGAAACGCTCCTCTGCGTTGACGCGAACAAAATTGATGTCGCCGTTACCGAATACCGCTTCGATCTCGTCGCCTTCGTTTTTGCGCATCAGACCGTGGTCAACAAAGATACAGGTCAGCTGGTTGCCGATGGCTTTAGAGAGCAGCTTTGCAACGACCGAGCTGTCCACACCGCCGGAAAGAGCCAGCAGGACTTTGCCGTCTCCAACCTTCTGGCGAACCTGTTCAATCGCAGTGTTGCAGTAGTCCTTCATGCTCCAGTCGCCCACAGCGCCGCAGACGTTGTACAGGAAGTTGCGCAGCATTCCGCTGCCGTTTTCGGTGTGCTCTACCTCCGGGTGATACTGGAAGCCGAACACCTTTTTCTCCAGGTTCTGCATAGCAGCAACCGGGCAGTGGTCGGTGTGCGCAATGCTGACAAAGCCTTCCGGCAGCGCTCCGACATAGTCCACGTGGCTCATCCAGGTGACTGCCTCAGCCGGCAGCGACTGGAACAGCGGGGAAGTGGTATCGAAATGGGTGGCTGTTTTTCCAAACTCGCGGGAAGGAGCGGTTTCCACCTTGCCGCCGAGGGTGTGCGCAATCAGCTGGCATCCATAGCACAGACCAAGCACCGGAATGCCCATCGAGAAGATAGCAGGGTCGATTTTAGGAGCGTTTTCTGCATAAACGCTGTTTGGACCGCCGGTGAAGATCAGACCGATCGGGGAGTAGGAACGAATCTTTTCCACCGTAGCGGTTCTGAAGGGAATGATTTCGCAATAGACGCCCAGATCACGGACGCGGCGTGCAATCAGCTGGTTATACTGACCGCCAAAGTCCAGGATCAGCACGTTTTGATGTGACATGAAGACACCATCCTTTCAGGGATAGAAAGTAAATTTATATACCTTAAATTATAAGGGAGAAACGCACTTTTGTAAATAACCGCAAGGCAAAAAGACCACAACAGAGGAAAACTCTGGAGGATTGCCGAAGATTTTGTCACAGCGATGCGCTTGAAATAGGAATTTTGTTGAAAAGCTTTGGAAGCATTCGACAAAAATTTCAGCAGAAAGGATTGCCATTGGTAGGCGTGCAAACAAAAGGAATACTATCCTTGAGAACAGCTGTGAAAGGATGAAGTAAAATGAAACGAAGTTTTTTACAAAACAGCGCACGCAGGACGGCGTTTGTGCTGGCGATGCTCCTGCTGCTGGGAGGAACACCGGTACAGGCGGCAGAAAATACCACCGCCTGCAAAAACCAACAGCCGTCGATGGAAAGCAAGGTCTGTCCGCTGCTGCTGCCGCCGGGCAACAGTGTGACCCTGTCGGCAGAATATCTGGAGATGCGGCTGGGATTGCCCGCAGGTGAGATTGTAGCTATCACCATCACCTCCCTGCCAAAACAGAGCGGCGGCAGGCTGATGCTCGACGGTGTGGAGGTGCAGATGTACGACACCATCCTGCGCAGTGAACTGGACCGGCTGTGTTATGTGCAGGACGACAGCGCACAGCAAGCCGGCGCCGGATGGTTCAGCTTTATTCCGCTGTGCAAGGAAAGCACAAAAATTTGTGCGACCTTTCAAATCGGGCAGCAGCCGGACACTGCACAGCGCCCGTTGGTGCAGGATGTCTTTTGCTGCACCAGCGGACAGACGCCGGTCTTTACAGCGCTGTCCTGCTTGCAGGGGAAGGTGGTATACACCGTCCAGCGAAAGCCTGCCAAGGGCAGCGTTTGCTTTGCAGATGGAAAATGTGTCTACACGCCCAATGAGGGAACGCAGGGAACCGACCGCTTTGTGCTGACTGCGCTGGATGAACAGGGTGGAGTATCGGCGCCCATCGAGGTGCAGGTGATGATTCGGTCGGAAGGATAGGGAGAGCCGCAGTCAAACGACTGCGGCTCTTGTTTTTATAGATCGGATAAAATCGGGTCGAAATATTTGGAAAGTTCACCAAAAGCAGAGCGATTATATTGAAAAACAATATTATTCAGAATATAATATAAAAAAACAAAAAGGGAGGTACAAAATAGATGAAAAAACTTTCTGTACTGCTGGCTTTGCTGTTGGTGCTGGGCATCTGTTTGACCGGATGTCAGCCGCAGCGGATGGGTGTGGAGGAATATCTGCAACGGTATGCGACCAAGCTGGAATGGGAAAACGGAATCACCAACCGGGCGTTTGGTAATGCGGATTATCGCGTCTTTTTAAGCGGGGAAACGCACGCCAAGCAAAAGGGCTATGAAGCCAAAAAGCTGCTGATTCAGTATTTTCACGAGAAGCAGAAGGTGGATTATCTGATTTTTGAAATAGGCATGGGACACGGCTTCCTGATGGATGATTATATTCGAACGGGGAATGAGGAAAACCTGCGATTTTTCCTGGAGGAGCTCAAGGGGACAATGGCATATTCGCAGGAGGAGTATGAATTCTGGCAGTGGCTGTACGAGTACAACCAACAGCAGCCACAGAAGCGCAAGCTGCACGTCCTTGGGCTGGACATCGAGTTTCAGGCAAACTCCAGCGCACGCGGCTTATCGCTGCTGCTGGACGAGAGCGTGACACCGGCACAGGAGATTCGACCGCTGATTGAAAAGCTCAAAGCATCGGATGGGGAGGCGCTGGGAAAACTTCCGAAGGCGATGGAGCAGTATCCGCAGGAGATGCAGGAGGCGTTTGGAGAAAATTTTGCGTGGGCACAGCAGTATGCCAAGAATATAACGGCGACGGTTACATTTTATCAGGTGCGCAAGGAAACAGAAGATGAAGAGCAGGCGCACCGGGTGCGGGATGATGCGATGACAGAAAAGCTCTGCTTTGCAATCGAGCAGCTGCCGAAGCAGGCAAAATTTTTCGGGCAGTTTGGCAATGCGCACGTCCTGCAAAAAGATACCGCAGCGGATGGGTACAATCTGGACTACCATCGTTTTGCAACACAGTTACAGGAGGAAGATTCTCCGGTAAAAGGGCAGGTCTGCTCCATCTATATGGCATTTCCGCACAAAAATGTGATGGCGCCTTCCGGTTATGCCTTCCCATCCAACAAAACCCTTCCGTTCGAGCTGTTTGAGGATTACTTTGGGCAGGACACCCTCATCCCGCTGGATGAAAAGGGCAGTCCGTTTGTACATGGAGAAGGAGAAGAAGCGACCGACCCTGCCGCAGGATTGACCGATTATTTTCAAAAGGTGATGCTGCTGCCCGGCTCGAAGGATGCGATTCCTTATCAGGGGTAGATTGGCAGAAAAACAACAGCAGAGGAATGTTCCGTGCGGAACATTCCTCTGCTGCTTTGTGATGTTTTACCTGTTTCAATAAAACAGTGTCCGGCTTTAAGCTGGTCTGCTAGAATTTCAGCTTTTTGATGATGTAGTGGGTCAAATCCTTCATCGGGATTCTTTCCTGCTGCATGGTGTCGCGGTCGCGAACGGTGACACAGCCGTCTTCCTTCGACTCAAAGTCGTAGGTGATGCAGAACGGGGTGCCGATTTCGTCCTGACGGCGGTAGCGTTTACCGATGGAGCCGGCTTCATCGTAATCGACCATGAAGTGCTCGCTCAGCTCGGCGTACAGGGCAGAAGCTTCCTCCGACAGCTTTTTGGAAAGCGGCAGGACGCAGGCTTTAAACGGAGCCAGTGCCGGATGCAGGTGCATGACCACGCGGGTGTCGTTCTTTTCTGCATCCACGACCTCTTCGTCGTATGCTTCGCACAGGAATGCCAGTACCACACGGTCAGCGCCCAGAGAAGGCTCGATGCAGTATGGGATGTAATGCTCGTTGGTTTCCTGGTCAAAGTATTCCAGCGGTTTGCCGGAGTGCTCGCTGTGGCGGGACAGGTCGTAGTTGGTGCGGTCTGCAATTCCCCACAGTTCTCCCCAGCCGAACGGGAAGAGGTATTCAAAGTCGGTGGTTGCTTTGGAGTAGAAGGAAAGCTCTTCTTTCTCATGGTCGCGCAGGCGCAGGTTTTCGTCGGTCATGCCCAGATCGAGCAGCCATTTGTGGCAGAAGTCCTTCCAGTACTGGAACCATTCGAGGTCGGTGTCCGGTTTGCAGAAGAATTCCAGCTCCATCTGCTCAAATTCGCGGGTACGGAAGGTAAAGTTTCCGGGAGTAATCTCATTACGGAAAGATTTACCGACCTGTGCGATACCGAACGGCAGCTTTTTGCGGGTGGTGCGCTGAACATTGGCAAAGTTTACAAAGATACCCTGTGCGGTTTCCGGGCGCAGATAGATCTGGCTCTTGGCATCCTCGGTGACACCCTGGAAGGTCTTGAACATCAGGTTGAACTGGCGGATGTCGGTAAAGTTGGTGCTGCCGCAGTTCGGGCATTTGATGCCGTTTTCCTTGATGAAGTCCATCATCTGCTCGTTGCTCCAGCCGTCGGCGGATTTGCCGGTGAAGTCTTCAATCAGCTTGTCGGCGCGATGACGGGTCTTGCAGTCCTTGCAGTCCATCAGTGGGTCGGAGAAGCCGCCTACATGACCGGTTGCAACCCAGACCTCCGGGTTCATCAGGATGGCGCTGTCCAGACCGACGTTGTATGGGGACTGCTGGACAAAGCGTTTCCACCAGGCGCGTTTGACGTTGTTTTTCAGCTCAACACCCAACGGACCGTAGTCCCATGTGTTGGAAAGACCGCCGTAGATTTCGGAGCCTGCAAAGATAAAGCCTCTGCCTTTGCACAGAGAAACGATTTTTTCCATTGTTTTTTCGTTGTTGTTCATCACAAATTCCTCCTTCTATTTATTAAAGAGTAAAGAAAATCTGCTCTCAGATAACCTTATGAAATGCTGTCGGATGCCAATGAAAAGAAAGCCTTCATATTGTTTAATGATAAACAATTTTAGGGTGGAAGTCAAGGGAAGAGAGCGACAAACCGCCTGTTTATGCGGAAAATGTTGCCTGTTTTGGACGCTGAGCAAAAAAATTGAAAAAAGATAAAAAAAGATGAAAAAAGGTGTTGACAAAATGGAATGGATGCGATATAATAACAAACGTGCTCGACGAGGCGTAGCTCAGTTTGGTAGAGTGCTTGGTTTGGGACCAAGATGCCGCAGGTTCAAGTCCTGTCGCCTCGACCATAAAAAGTTTAGTGCGAACTATTGACATTGGATTCGATGTCTGCTATAATGAACAGGCTGTTTCCACAACATGCTGGTGTAGCTCAGTTGGTAGAGCAGCTGATTTGTAATCAGCAGGTCGGGGGTTCGAGTCCGTCCACCAGCTCCACTAAACTTGATAAAAATTAAATATGGGCGAGTTCCCGAGTGGCCAAAGGGGGCAGACTGTAAATCTGTTGTCAGTGACTTCGGTGGTCCGAATCCACCCTCGCCCACCAAATCGGATGGACACTTTTGTGTCCATCCGATTTTTGTTTATATACGGCTTTGCGCCTTTAGAGCGTAAACTTCAAAATGATTTTCCGTGAAAGAAAAATATAAAAACTTTTTGAGAGCAAGAGCGGGGTTTTCGTCTGAATCTTTCAGGCGAAAGCTCCGCTCTTTTTATTTATCCGAGAGAGGTTCATAATTAAAGACGTGTTTGACTGTATGGTCAGACACGTTTTTTTGCGCTCTCATCCCCTATAAATGAGCAGACGACAGAGGCTATCGCGCAGTTTTAAACTGGATGGGGAAAGAAATGTGAAAAACAAAGGGGAGAAAATCGCTTCTTTAGGATTCGCACAAAAGAAAAGAAATTTTTATAGGAAATTGGACGATTGATTTTTTGGAAAATGAGCGTATAATAATACTCATAAGTTGCATACGCAACATTTGCGCACTGAAACTTTTGCATGTGCAACGGTTGTGGATGTAAGCTTGTGTGTTATGAAAAGGAGGGAAAAAGATGAACGGAATCATGAAGTACATCAACCGCATCTCTCGATGCAACGGAGTTGTCTACGCAAACCGTCTGCGTGGGTATGGCATTACCCAGTGCCAGCACCCATACATCCTGCTGATTTGTCGGGAACCGGGTATTCCCCAGGAAAAGATTTCCCGGGAGCTGTGCGTCAATAAAAGCAGCGTGACCAGACAGATTACCCTGATGGAAGAAAAGGGATTGATCATGCGCAAACAGGACCCGACCGACCGGCGGGTATGGAGGGTATATCCCACCCAGAAGATGCAGGAGCTGCTGCCGCACGTGCGGCTGGTGATGAAGGAGTGGAACGAATATCTGCTGGAAGAGTTCAGCGAGGAAGAACAGGAGAAGTTGGTTGTCGCTCTGGAAAAACTGATGCAGCGGGCGCAGACTGCGGCGCAAGAAAGTCTGAAGGGGAGATAAGCACACCGATGAAAGGAATATTTCCGTATTTAAAACCTTATGTACCCCGTATGAGCGTTGGGGTCTTGACCAAGTTTTTGGGAACAGTGGTCGAACTGCTGATCCCATGGATGCTTTCTTACATCCTGGACAACATCGTCCCGCTCAAGGACACCAAACGGGTGTTGATTTGGGGACTGTACATGGCAATCTGCGCGGTGCTGGCATTGCTGATGAACATCTATGCAAACCGCGTGGCAGCATCGGTCGCAAGAGATACCACCCGGGCGGTACGCCACGATTTGTTTAAAAAAATATCCTATCTGTCCTGTCGGCAGATTGACGAGTTTTCCATCCCGTCGCTGGAATCCCGACTGACCACCGACACCTATAACGTCAACCAGGTCATCGGAATGATGCAAAGAATGGGAATCCGTGCACCGATTTTGCTCATCGGCGGCATCTGCATCACCATGACGATGGAGCCGGTGCTGACATTGGTGATGATTTCGGTCCTGCCGTTCATCACACTGGTGGTATGGCTGGTCTCCCGCAAGGGGATTCCGATGTACGGCTACCTGCAAAAGGGCATCGACATGATGGTGCGCACCGTGCGGGAAAGCATCGCCGGAATCCGCGTCATCAAGGCACTTTCCAAGGTCGAACAGGAAAAGGAGCATTTTGCGCAGGTCAATGCTGAGGTGGTTCGCCGCGAAAGCCGCGCTGCCATCCGCATGGGCATCACCAACCCGATGATGAACCTGCTGCTGAATATCGGTTTGACCCTGGTTATTCTGGTGGGAGCCTACCGTGTCAACGAAGGCAGCACCCAACCCGGTGTCATTATCGCATTCCTGTCCTATTTTACCATCATCCTGAACGCCATGCTGACCGTGACCCGAATGTTCGTCATGTACTCCCGCGCCAGTGCATCGGCAGGACGAATCCAGGAGGTTTTGGAAACACCGGAGGATATGGAGTTGACCGACGAACCGAAGAAAAATGAGGAAGAGCACATTGTCTTTGAAAATGTCAGCTTTTCTTATAAAAACAAATCGGTCAAGAACATCGACAACATTTCCTTTAAACTTAAAAAGGGAGAAACACTGGGTATCATCGGCGCAACCGGTTCGGGCAAGACCACCATCATCAATCTGCTGATGCGCCTGTACGAGAAGGATGCGGGCAGCATCCGCATCAACGGGCAGGAGGTTTCCTCCATTCCGCCGCACGAGCTGCATACCAAGTTTGGAGTGGTCTTCCAAAACGACGTCCTGTTTGCCGATACCGTCCGCGAGAATATTGACTTTGGCAGAAACCTGCCGCAGCAGCGCATCGAGCAGGCGGCTGTTTCTGCACAGGCGATGGAGTTCATCGACACCCTGCCGGAACGGTTTGAACACATGGTCACCGCAAGAGGAACCAACCTCAGCGGCGGACAAAAGCAGAGGGTCCTGCTTTCCAGAGCGTTGGCGGGTCATTCTGAAATCTTGATTCTGGATGACTCCTCGAGTGCGTTGGACTATAAGACCGATTCCCAGCTGCGCGCTGCGTTGCGCGAGCAGTATGACGGCATCACCACTATCGTCATCGCACAGAGGGTCAGCTCGATTCTGCATGCCGACCACATCCTGGTGCTGGATGAAGGAAAGGAAATTGGCTACGGCACCCACGAACAGCTGATGGAAAGCTGTGCAGTCTACCGTGAAATCAGTGAATCTCAGATGGGAGGGGATTTTGGATGATACCAAACGACCCGAATCAACATAAACCAAGGGACCGCAAAAAGGTCATCCTGCGGCTTGGAAAATATCTGCTGCAACACAAGTGGATGGTGCTGGCAGCGGTCAGTCTGACCATTACCGGCAACCTGTTGGCTCTGCTGGGACCGATGCTGTCCGGCTATGCCATCGATGCCATCGGCGTCGGACCGGGGCAGACCAACTTCGATTTGGTGCTGTTTTACTGCGGTCTGATGCTGGTGTTCTATGTGCTTTCTTCGGGACTGAGCTACCTGCTGTCGGTGCTGATGGTCAAAATCAGCCAGAAGATTGTTTATCAGATGCGTAAAGATTTGGTGGATAAGCTGCTGGAGCTGCCGGTGCGCTTTTTTGACAGCCACCAGACCGGAGACATCATCAGCCGCCTTTCCTATGATATTGATACAGTCAACTCCTCGCTGTCCAACGACCTGCTTCAGATTGCAGCCAGCGCCATCACCGTCATCGGCTCCTTTATTATGATGCTGCGCATCTCTCCGCCTTTGATTTTGGTGTTTGTGGTCACGGTGCCGATTTCGGTGCTGTTCATCATCTACCGCACCAAAAAGGTGCGCCCGCTCTTCCGCAAGCGCTCGGCAAAGCTGGGCGAGCTCAACGGCTTTGTAGAGGAAATCATCTCCGGTCAAAAAACCACCAAAGCCTATCACCAGGAACAGACGATGGTCGGACGTTTTGACCAGCGAAACAATGAGGCGGTAGAAGCCTACTATATGGCAGACTACTATGGAAGTACCGTGGGTCCATCGGTCAGCTTTATCAACAACCTGTCGCTGACCCTTATCAGCATCTTCGGCTCTCTGCTGTATCTGGTGGGGAGTGTCTCGCTGGGCAACCTTTCCTCCTTTGTGTTGTATTCCCGCAAGTTTTCCGGTCCTGTCAACGAGATGGCAAACATCATCAGTGAGCTGCAATCGGCAGCAGCAGCGGCAGAACGTGTTTTCCGCATGATTGACGAACCGGCGGAGGCAGCAGACCTGCCGCAGGCAAAACCGCTGGAGGAGGTCAAGGGCGATGTCCAGATGAAGGACATCCAATTTGGCTATGAGCCGGACAAGGTGATTATCCACGACCTTAACCTGCACGCAAAACCGGGCAGCCTGGTGGCAATCGTAGGACCGACCGGTGCAGGCAAGACCACCATCATCAATCTGCTCATGCGCTTCTATGACCCGCAGAAGGGACAGATTTTGATGGAGGGATGCGACAGCCACGACATCACCCGCAAGAGCCTGCGTGCAGCGTACACAATGGTTTTGCAGGACACCTGGCTGTTTTATGGAAGCATCTATGACAATATCGCCTTCAGCCGACCGGATGCAACACCGGAAGAGGTCATCGAGGCGGCAAAAGCGGCAAAGATACACAATTACATTATGAGCCTGCCGGATGGCTATGACACCATCGTCAACGGAGATGGTCTGAACATCTCGCAGGGACAAAAACAGATGCTGACCATCGCGCGCGCGATGCTTTCCGATGCGAAGATGCTGATTCTCGACGAGGCGACCTCCAATGTGGACACCCGAACCGAGATGCAGATTCAGTCGGCGATGCGCAACCTGATGAAGGATAAAACCTGCTTTGTCATTGCACACCGGCTTTCCACCGTGCAAAACGCCGACACCATCCTGGTCGTTCAGCACGGCGACATCATCGAGCAGGGTAACCACGAACAGCTGATGAAAAAAGGCGGGGTGTATGCAGGCTTGTATTCCTCCCAGTTCCATTAAACCATCTTGGCAAATTCTTCAAAAAAAGCACCCACAAGGGTGCTTTTTTTTCGGAAAATACTCGTTGCATACAAAGAAAAGCTGCGCTATACTGGTAGGGAGAAATGAGGAGTAGGGAATATGCAAAATTGTAAGCGATTTTTGAAGCAGGAGCCGGTCTTTGTCATTGCAGCTGTCTGTGCAGTGGTTTCGATGCTGTGGGTGCCGCCCTCGGCGCAGTATCTGGAGTATATCGACCTTCGTGTGCTGGAACTGCTGTTTTGTCTGATGGCGGCGGTGGCAGGGACGCAGCAGGAGGGGACCTTTCTGGTGCTGTCCCAGCGGATGCTGGCAGGCAGGAAAAGCAGCCGCCTGCTGACCTTATCACTGGTGATGCTGCCGTTTTTTGCCTCGATGCTGATTACCAACGATGTGGCGCTGATTACCTTCGTGCCGTTTGCAGTGCTGGTTTTACAGCTGACCAATCAAATACAGCGGCTGGCATGGGTGGTGACCCTGCAAACGATTGCCGCCAACATCGGCAGTATGCTGACGCCGGTGGGCAATCCGCAGAATCTGTACCTGAGCAGCTTTTACGGGATGGATGCGGCAAGCTTCTTTGCCGTGACGATTCCGGTGGTAGCGCTGAGCTTCTGCCTGCTGGCAATCTGCTGCCTGTGGGGAAAAAACAGACAGATCGAGGTGCGCTTTGAGCACAAAGAGGTCATCCGCAGTCCCAAAAGGCTGACGGTCTTCCTTGCGTTGTTTGGGCTGAGTCTGCTGTCGGTGCTGCATCTGGTGGGGAACCATCTTGCCTTTTTGCTCACCGTCCTGATTCTGCTTGTGGCGGACCGTTCGGTGCTCAAAAAGGTGGACTACTGGCTGCTGGCGACCTTTGTCTGCTTTTTTATCTTTGCGGGGAATATGGGAGCTATCCCATCGGTGCAGCATTTCCTGGGAAATGTGATGGAAAGGAACACCATGCTGTGTGCGGTGGCATCCAGCCAGATCATCAGCAATGTGCCGGCGGCGGTGCTGCTGTCCAATTTCACCCGCGATGCAAAGGGGATGCTGCTGGGGACCAACATCGGAGGTCTGGGGACGCTGGTGGCTTCGCTGGCAAGCCTGATTTCTTTTAAACTCTATGCGCGCACCCCGCAGGCAAAGCTTTTGCCCTATTTGGGAATCTTTACAGCGGCAAATGCGGCAATGCTGGTACTTTTGTATCTGTTTGCGGCAATTTGTTTATAAACGGGAAACAAGAAAGGAACGAGAAAAATGGAAAGAAGTAAAGTTTGGGAAGCAGCACAGAAACACAAGGACGGATATAACTGCTGTCAGGCAGTCGTCTGCACCTACTGCGAGCGGTTGGGAATGGATGAAAAGACCGCCTTTCGCGCAGCGGAGGCGTATGGACTGGGCATTGCAGGAATGTTCCAGACCTGCGGCAGCGTATGCGGTATGATGATGCTGGCAGGATTGAAAAATTCCGATGCCAACCTCGCACAGCCTGCATCCAAATTTGCAACCTTTGACCTGGGCAAAGAGATGGCAAAACGCTTTGAGCAGAAGAACACCAGCATGATTTGTTCTGACCTGCGCGGAACCGACGGCAAGACCGACCGCCTGCGCTCCTGCCGCGGCTGCGTGATGGATTGTGCGCAGATTGTGGAAGAGATGCTCTTCCCCGGCGAATTTGAACCATACGACGGACCAAGCGAGCTGTAAGTTGTGTAAAAAAGAGGAACCGATTTTCGGTTCCTCTTTTTTTATTGCGGAGATTTTAAAAAGAAAAAGCCCATTCCAATTGGAATGAGCTTTTGGCGGGAATGTGTGGGAATTGAACCCACCTATGCAGCTACTAACTGCAATTACTGGTTTTGAAGACCAGAGGGCACACCAGCACCCATCCACTCCCAAATGCTTAACTAGTATAACACAGAAAAAGAGTATTGGCAAGAAGTTTCTATTTTGTGGCGGCATTATTGGAAGATTGCACAAAAAAGTGTCGATTCCTTTTTGGCTTTGTTAAGACAAAGGCAAATCCGTTTCCGGCAAAGTGAGGATGAATAAAGAAGCACTGTGGTAATTGTAGAATATGTCCATTGAGTTTCGGCAAAATCTTTGCTAGAATAAAGCCATAGAACAGAAAAGGGGAGATCTTACGATGAAAAGATGGGCAGGGATTTTATTGGCGGCAGCTTTGTCGATTGCCTGCTGTGCTTGTTCGATGCAGAAGCCGGAGCTGTCGGTTGCGCCGAGCAGCTTTTCCCGGGAAACCACCGAGGTGCTTCGTCCGTTCCAGAGCGAATTGCAGTTTGTTGACCTAAAGCTCAACGAGGATGCCAAGCAGTGGAAGATTTCCCTTTGGAGCTATCGCGACGGAGAGTGGAAGTGTCAGGGGTCGGTGGTTGATGAAATCAAACCAGGCGCCCAATCACTTCGCTTCGCAGTACGACTGACGACCGAGGAATGTACGTTTTATACGATGGACGGAACAGGACCTTCCTCAATAAGCTTTGAGAAAATTGACAGCGATTTTGAACAAGCGGGTTCGGAGATTGGTCGGAGAATCGAAGAGAAGACGCCGTTTGCCATCGGAGAAGAGGTCACCCTCTGGGCAAAACTGGGTGTGGACGGGCAGCAGATCGAAGCGGGGGATTTGACAAAAGATTTTAGAAGCTGCCCCTGTACGGCAGGAGCTGCTGTTACAATGACCATTTTAGATGAAGAGCCGCAGGAGCAGCAGGAATAAAAATCAAAATATAGAACCGGAAAAGGGAGGTCATATGATGAAAAGATGGGCAGGGATTTTATTGGCGGCAGCTTTGGCGATTGCTTGCTGTGCTTGTTCGATGCAGAAACCGGAGCTGTCGGTTGCGCCGAGCAGCTTTTCCCGGGAAACCACCGAGGTGCTTCGTCCGTTCCAGAGCGAATTGCAGTTTGTTGACCTAAAGCTCAACGAGGACGCCAAACAGTGGAAGATTTCCCTTTGGAGCTATCGCGACGGAGAGTGGAAAGAACAGGGTAAGATGTTTGAAAAGGTAAAGCAGAAGTCCGAATCGCTTCGCATTGCAATACGCCTGACGACCAAAGAATGTGACCTTTACCTGATAGACGAAAATGGATTTTCCAAGGCAAGTTACAGCAGTATCGGGACCAATTTTGAGCAGACACAGACGGTGATAGACCAACGAATCGAACAAAAGACGCCGTTTGCCATCGGAGAAGAGGTCACCCTCTGGGCAAAACTGGGCGTTGACGGGCAGCAGATGGAAGCGGGGGATTTGACGAAGGATTTTAGAAGCTGCCCCTGTACGGCAGGAGCTGCTGTTACTGTGACTATTTTAGATGAAGAGCCGCAGGAGCAGCAGGAATAAAAACATAGAAGAAAAGAAGGGTCGTGTATCGCTGGCGATACACGACCCTTTGTGATGGGACAAGATAAAACCTTACTTAAAGGTGCGGGCGTCTCCGACCTTTTTGGTGATGCCGCGTTTATCCCAGTATTCCAGAACGGCAACGGCAAATTTTCGGGAAGCGCCCATCAGGTCGCGCATCTCTGCTAAGGTGATCTGACCGTTTTGGTCGACGTGCTCCTTGGCAAGGGTGAGCGCCTTGTTGTAGTAGTCGGCGTGCAGCAGAATCTTTTCCTCCACACGCACCAGTTTGCCGGTGTTGACCAGCGATTCCAGCACCTGCTTAAAGTTTTTCACCTTCGGGAAGCGGGCAGCAATCTGGTCGGGCGATTCAGGGGAGAAGCCGCCCTGCAAAAAGGCGTTTTCAATTTCCTGCTGGTTGTTGTCCTGCTGTACCTCAAAGTCGGCAAGGGCAACGCAGTTGTTGACATACTTGAGCACCTTGCGGTTGACCAGCGAATCGGTGATTTTATCCACCACCGAGATGTCCTCGTACTTGATGAGCTTGTTGCGGAACTCGTCCTTCTTCATGCCCTCACGCAGAGGATTTTCCTTGTGGTAGCTTTCCAGCAGTTTGACGGCGCTGTCCTTTAAGCGGTTGAGGTAGTCGGTGTGGATGACAACGTTGTCGCTGACGCGGAAGGCGACCTTGTCCTTGATGAGCTTGTTGATCTGCTGGTCAAACTGCTCTTTGGGGATGCCGGTCTGAATCTGCAAAAAGTCGAGCGTTTCAAAGCGGGCAGAATAATCCCGCAGGGCAGCGCTGATCTTTTCGCGGTCGGAGCCGCCTTCCTTGAGCTTTAACGATTCCAGCACAGCCGCATCGTTGCGTTTGTGCTTAAAAGGGTTGGAGTCGAGGATGACACCGCCGCCGATGGTTTCCACCGGAGAGTAGAAGCGCAGGACAAAGCGGTCGCCGGTCTTGACAGCGATCTCCTCCTCCAGGCGCAGCTGCGCGTAACAGCTTTCGCCGGCGCCCACGCTGTCGCGGTCGAGCAGGACGATCTTGCACAGGATGTCCCGCGCACCGTGGTAGAGATGCAGGCGGGTGGCGTTGCGAATCTCACGGTCGCAGTCCTTGAGGACGGTGAGGTGGATGTCGATCATCATGGTGGTGTGCATTGAGTCGGGCACAGCAATGACGTCACCCTTGTTGAGGTCGGTCTTTTTCAGTCCCGCCAGATTGACAGCGACCCTCTGACCGGCGTATGCCTCCTGCACATCCTGCGAGTGGACCTGCAGGTTGCGGATGCGGCTTTCGATGCGGGACGGATAGACGGTGACCGGGTCGCCGACCTTCATCGTTCCTTCAATCAAAGTGCCGGTGATGACAGTACCAAAGCCCTCCACCGAGAAGATGCGGTCGACCGGGATGCGGAAGGGGACATCCAGATTTTTGATCTGGGTCTTTTGGTCGATCATGGTAAAGATAGCCTGCCGCAGCTGTTCGATGCCTTCGCCGGTGTAGGAGGAAACAGGGATGATCTGCGCATTTTCCAAAAAGGTGCCCTGCACCTCCTGGCGGACCTCATCACAGACGATTTCCAGCCAGTCCTCATCGACCATGTCCTTTTTGGTGACGACGATGATACCCTCCGAGATGTTCAGCAGCGACAGGATGCCCAGATGCTCGCGGGTCTGCGGCATAAAGCCCTCGTCTGCGGCGACAACCAGCAGGGCAAGGTCGATGCCGCCTGCACCTGCCAGCATATTTTTGACAAACTTTTCATGCCCCGGCACATCAATGATGCCCGCCTTTTCGCCGTCGGGCAGGTCGAGGTAGGCAAAGCCCAGCTCGATGGTGATACCGCGTTTCTTTTCTTCCTTGATGCGATCGGTTTCGATGCCGGTCAATGCCTTGATCAGGGCAGTTTTGCCGTGGTCAACGTGTCCGGCGGTACCGATGATGATATTTTTCATGTGCGTGGCTCCTTTGTGAAAGCTGCCCTTTGCAGGACAGGGTCGGGTGAGAAAGAACTATTTGGAACAGCAGTCCAGGATGCTCTGGGCAACATAATCAAAGTGACGGGATTCGATGGTGCGCACATCCAGCAGCAGACGGTCCTTGGAGATGCGTGCGATGACCGGCAGCGGGTCGTGCTCGCGCAGGCGGGTTTCCAGCAAATCCAAAGAGATGCGGGTCGGTTCGACAGCGACCACCGAGCTGCGAATCATCTGGGTTGGCACCGAGCCGCCGCCGACCTGTCCGAAATCTTCGGTCAGGGTGACGCGGTAGCTGCCGTCGCAGACCTTTTGAAGCGCTTCCAGCAGCTGCTGACCCATCGGCACCAGGTCGTCCATGGTGGCGGTGATCATCCGCAGGGTGGGGTTGCGGTGGATGACCTCTTGAGGGTCCAGATATTCCCGCAGGGTAGCTTCCAGTGCGGCAAGGGTGAGCTTGTCGATACGGAAGGCGCGGGTGAGCGGGTTCTTCTTCATTGCCTCGATGTATTCGCGGCGTCCGATGATGATGCCTGCCTGTGGACCGCCCAGCAGCTTGTCGCCGGAGAAGCTGATGATGTCAGCGCCGGATTTGACCGAATCCAGAACGTTTGGCTCATCCTGGATACCGTAGTCGGACAGGCGGACCATCGCGCCGGAGCCAAGGTCGTAGATGACCGGGATGTTGTGCTGATGACCCAGCTCGACCATCTCTTCCAGCGAAACCTCTTCGCAGAAGCCCATAATCTTAAAGTTGCTGGTGTGGACCTTCAGCAAAGCGCCGGTGTTTTCGGTGATGGCGTTCTGATAGTCGGACAGGTGGGTCTTGTTGGTGGTTCCGACCTCCACCAGGGTGCCGCCGCTCTGCTGCATGATTTCCGGTACGCGGAAGGCGCCGCCAATCTCGACCAGCTCGCCGCGGGAGGTGATGACCTCTTTTCCTTTGGTCATGGTGCTGAGTACCAGCATGACGGCTGCGGCGTTGTTGTTGACCACCATGGCAGCTTCGGTGCCGGTCAGCTTGGCAATCAGCTTTTCAACATGGGAGTAACGGCTGCCGCGGGAGCCTTTCTCCAGGTTGTATTCCAGGGTGTTGTAGTCCTGTGCAACGCTGTGGATTGCCTCGACAGCGGCATCGCTCAGGCGGGCACGTCCCAGGTTGGTGTGCAGGACGATGCCGGTCGCGTTGATGACCGGACGCAGGCTCATGGTCGTTTTTTTGTGTACCAGAGCGAGCACCTGCCGGCACAGCTGCTCTGCCTCCAAGGAAGGCTGTTCGCCGGACAGAATCTGCTGGCGTACCCGGTCGATGGTTTCACGGACCGATTCGGTCAGGATAGTGTGCGGGCAGGACAGCTCAGACAGCTCAGGCAGACGCAGCAGCTCGTCCACCTTCGGGATTTTTCTTAACAGTTGGGAGTTTACGCTCATAGTTGTATCGCACCTTTCATAAGGAATTCAGATAGAAGCAGGGATTTGTGCGGCATCGTCAATTTATCAAAACGGTTTTAAGCACAATGCTATTCGCTCCTATTGTATCAAAAAAAGGGAAGGGATGCAACGTGAAACAGGCGGCATTGTTGCAAGAAAATGCGGGTTTTGATTGAGTAATACCGCCGAAGATGGTATAATAGTCTAAAGGCAGACCGATGCTGCCTGTGAATTTGGTTCGAATCGTGATATAAAGGAATGATAACTATGTTAAACCGTCTGATGACCTCCAGACGGGTCAGAGGAATTTTGCTGACGGTGGTGCTGCTGTCGGCGGTGGTGGCAATCCTTTCGGTGGCAATTCCGCTCAACCGAAAACGGGATGCGGTCACCTCGCTTGGGGAGCAGTCGCTTTCAGAGGCAAGCTCGCTGGCTATGTCGATGGAATATTATAACGGACTGCGCATTCAGTCGTTGCTGGATTACCCGAGCGAAACGGTCTTTTATCAGAATCTGTGCGGCTTTCTTTCCCGTGCCAAGCAGACCCTTTCCTACGACCGGGCGTACATCCTGTATCAGGGCTTGGAAGGAAGAATCGCATATCTGGCAGATGCGGATTATGCAAAGGATTTGCAGGCGGGTGTGGATTACCACGCCATTGGAGAAGAATATACCGACGAGCGTTATACCCGCCGCTGTATCTCCATTTTGCAGGAGCAGTTTGAAGGACGGCGAAAGGAAACGTATGTGCCGGATATTTTGGACGAAAGCTATATCATCGCCTATCTGCCGCTGCGCAACGCCGACGGCGAGGTGATGGCGGTGCTGGGAGTGGATGCAAAACTGGGGTATTCTGATTTTGCACAGTACGGTCCCATCAACTTTGAACGGCTGACCAGCATCAGCGCGCTGCTGTTTTTGCTCAGCCTGGTGCTGTTTGTGCTGTGCATGGACAAAGGACTCAGCGAGGAAGAAAAAGAAAATCGCTGGCGCCGCCGCCACGGTCTGCCGCCAAAGCCGACCAAAAAGGACAATATCGTGGTGGATACGCTGGACGACATCGACCCGAATGATTATCTGTGATGGTTGAGAAAGGAAGTGCGTGTAGCGATGGAAGAACACAAGGACCAGGTGATTGAAGAGACGGTGGACAAAATCGTCGAACTGTTTTCTCCAAGTAAAGTAATCGAATACAATACCAAGTACGATATGGACGGTCATCTGATTTCCTTTAAACTGTGCATCGTGGGCAATATTCCAGACAAGAAAAAGATGCTTACCCGCATCTATGACGAGGTGGACAGCGAAATTCCGTACGACATCATTTTGTATACCGACGAGGAATTTAAAGAGTTGTCCGAGCAGCTGAGTGCATTTGCAAACCGAATCAGTCAGAAGGGCAGGGTGCGCTATGGGAGGTAACCGTTCCAGGATGCACAACGGCAATGACAGCCGTCGGTACTACGACTGGCTGGAGCATTCCAGTCAGGATTTGATTGCAGCCAAAATCCTTTCCGAGGATGACCGCTGCTACCGTCTGAGTGCCTTTCATTGTCAGCAGGCGATTGAAAAGGCGCTGAAAGCATATATCCTGCTCAAGTCGGATGTGCTGGTGGACGGACACAACCTGACCTGGCTTTGCCGGCAGGCAAAGAAGTACGACAAGGGCTTTCACCAGTGGTTTGATGAAAGTGCAGACTTAAACCAGTGCTACATCGAAACCAGGTATCCGGCAGACATCGAGCGAGAATATACCTATAAGATGGTGCGCAATTTTTATCGGATGGCGCGTGAAATGTATCAGTACATCTTTGCGGAAATCGACCGTGAATTTGACCTGCGGGAGCGCGCCGAGGAGGAAGCGCCCTTCAACCGTTAAAAAGAAGAATGTTTTTACAGGAGCCTTTATGGAAAGGCTCCTGTTTTTTCTGGCAGATGATAAAACAGAACAAAGGATATTGACATTTTCGTTCGGAGACAGTACAATAAAAGCGCAATAAATTGTACCAAATGGAACAATTTATCAAGAAGGAGGTGGATCAATTTGAAGGAATCGAAGGCGGAATTTCAGAAGGCGTTGGATTGTATGCTCTTTGAGGGAGTGGACAGCTGCTGGGCAGAATTGTTTTTGCAGCAGAACGGACAGAGCCGCTGCTTTGCAAAGGGGGAGGAAATTTATTCTCCGGCGCATTACAGCAAAAGTCTGGGCATCCTTCTGCGCGGCAAAGCAGTGGTGGAGAGGGATCAGGTGCTTCTCAACCAGCTTTCGGCAGGGGAATGTTTTGGTGTAGCCGCGCTGTTTGTGCAGCGGGAGCAGTATGTCACCACCGTTCGGGCAAGGACCGATTGCAAGGTGTTGTTTTTGTCCCTTGAGGCAATGCAGCGTCTGCTGGAAAATCCGCAGGTATCTCTCAACTACATCCGCTTTCTGTCCGACAGAATCCAGTTTCTGAACCGAAGGATTGCCAGCTTTACCGCGCCCAATGCCGAGCAGACGCTGCTGTCCTTCCTTCGTCAGCAGCCGCAGCAGCGGTGTGAAGGGGTGTCGATGGTTAAGCTCTCCGAGGTGCTCAACATCGGCAGGACCTCGTTGTACCGCGTGGTGCAGCAGCTGGAACAGAACGGAGTAATCAAACGGGAAGGCAGGGTCATCCAGTTGATGGAGGAACCAGATATTTCCCGGGAAAAGAGGAAATGATCCATGAAAATGAAAAGAATATTGGCAGTAGCCCTTGCTTTGGCGATGGGACTTTCGATGATTTCCTGCTCTCAGAGCACCGAGAAGGAACAAACACAGCCGCAGTCGACAGAAGAACAGGTGGCTGAACAGCCAGCAAAAACGCCAGAAGAAAAACCAGTCGAGGAACCAACAGAGAAAACGAAGGTCAATCTGGCAGCGCTGAGCGGTCCGACCGCATTGGGAATGTTGGAGCTGCTGGAGCAGAACGAAAAGGGAGAAGCAGCAAACGATTATCAGGTCACCCTTGCAACCGCACCGGACGAGGTGGTTGCCAAGGTGGTGTCCGGTGAGCTGGACATCGCAGCGGTGCCGACCAATGTGGCAGCTACCCTGTATAACAAAACACAGGGCGGCGTGCAGCTGGCAGCGCTGAACACGATGGGTGTGCTGTACATCGTGGAAGCAGGCGAAAGCATCCAGTCGGTGGCAGACCTCAAGGGCAAGACCATCTACTCCACCGGACAGGGCTCTACACCGGAGTATGCCCTCAATCTGGTACTGGAAAAGAACGGGCTGACGGTGGGCGAGGATGTTACCGTTGTTTATAAGACCGATAACAGTGAGATCGCGCCGCTGCTGGCTTCCGGCGAAGCGCAGGTGGCGCTGCTTCCACAGCCGTTTGTGACCTCGGTGATGGGACAGAACGAAACGCTGCGGGTCGCACTGGATATGACTGAAGAATGGGACAAGGCGACCGACGGAGCCAGCGGACTGACCATGGGCTGCGTAGTGGTACGCACCGAATTTGCACAGCAGAACAAGGAAGCGCTGGACCTGTTTTTGGACGAGTATGAACGCTCGGTTCAGACGGTGACCAGCGCAGAGGGACTGGAGCACGCAGCCCAGCTGGCAGAACAGTACAACATTGTCAAGGCACCGGTGGCACGCAAGGCAATCCCGGCGTGCAACATCGTCTTTGTGCAGGGCGAGCAGATGCAGCAGATTGCAGGCGGATTTCTGGAGGTGCTGTATCAGGCAAATCCAAAATCGGTAGGAGGAAAACTTCCCGATGCAAACTTCTACTACAACCGATAAAGTTTCCTTGCCGCGGCGGTGGATGCAGCCGACTGCGGTGATGCTTTGGGTGCTGATCTGGCAGCTGGCAGCGATGGCGGTGAACATTCCGCTGCTGCTGCCCTCGCCGGTGGCGGTGCTGCAAAGGCTCTGGCAACTGTGCGGGGAAGGGGAGTTCTGGTATACGGTGTTGACCTCCCTGTGCCGCATCCTGCTGGGCTTTGCCGCAGGGGTGGCAGCCGGTGTTTTGCTGGCGGCAGCAGCGTGGCGATGGCAGTTTGTGCAGGCGATGGTCCGTCCGATGGTCGGGGTGCTCAAATCCACTCCGGTCGCCTCCTTTATCATCCTGGCGTTGGTGTGGGTCAAAACCGAGCAGCTGGCGACCCTCATCTCCTTTATCATGGTGCTGCCGCTGGTCTACAACAATCTCTGTCAGGGGATTGCTGCCGCGGACCCGAAGCTGTTGGAGATGGCAAAGGTGTTCGAGCTTTCCGGCTGGAAAACCTTCCGCTGCTGTTATCTGCCGGCAATTCTGCCTTTTTTCCTGTCGGCAGTCAGCAGTGCGCTGGGACTTGCGTGGAAATCGGGCATCGCTGCCGAGGTGCTGGGCAGACCGCTGACTGCCATCGGGACCAAAATCTATGAGTCGAAGGTGTATCTGGAAACGGCGGATTTGTTTGCATGGACGCTGGTCATCATCCTGCTGTCGGTGGCGTTGGAACGGCTGCTGCTGTGGGTGACCGACCGCGTCCAAAAAAGAAGGAAAGGCGGCGAGCGGGATGCAGTTGTGTGATTTGACCTTGCAGTATGACGGCGTGCGTGTGCTGGAGCATCTGAACCTGACGCTGCCCGACAGCGGGCTGGTCTGTATCTTTGCTCCCTCCGGCACCGGAAAAACCACCCTGTTGAACCTCTTCTGCGGGCTGCTCAAGCCGGACAGCGGAAGGATAGAAGGACTGGAGGACAGAAAATTTGCCTATGTGTTTCAGGAGGACCGACTGGTGCCGCAGCTGACGGCAAGGGAAAATATCCGGCTGGTGATGGAGCAGCCGGATGACCAATGGATTTGTCAGATGATGGAGCAGCTGGGTTTGGCAGGCTGGGAGGATGCCCTGCCACAGGAGCTGTCCGGCGGGATGCAGCGCAGGGTAGCGATTGCGCGCGCCTTTGCTTACGGAAAGCAGTACGGCAGCCGGACGGTGTACCTGCTGGATGAACCGCTGAAGGGCTTGGATGAGCAGGCAGCAGCGCAAACATTGGCGTTGATTCGGGAGCGGGTCGGCGGTGCGCTGGCGTTTTGGATTACCCATGATCGCGCACAGGCACAGGCTGCCGACTGGATTGTCTGCTTTGAGGGCAGACCGATGCACCTGACGCAGCTGGTGGATAACCGAAAAAAAGAACAGTAAAAAAAGGAGCCATGCGGCTCCTTTTTTAGTTAGCGTATTTTCTTTGTAAGAGGCTTACTGCGCAGGAGAGGAAAGAAATTCCATCAGCTGCGGGAAGGCTTCCTTGGCTTCCTCATATCCCTGGATATACAGTTCGCGCAGAGACTGCTCGTCGGCACGCATTGCACTGATGGTGAGCGGCTGCTTGGGTTGCAGGACAAAGGCTTGTCCGGTTTTGCTCAACAGCGCACAGCTGCTGCGCTGGCGGCGGTCGATGAGGTGGCGTTTTTCCTCGGTGGCAATGAAGTTGGGGTATTGGCGGTAAACCTGGCGAATCAGGTGCATATGGGAGGTTGGCTTGCGGACAAAGGAGGCATTTCGGGTCAGGATGATGACGTGCTTTTTGTTGCCGTCGCGGACCGAACGGGCAATCGGGATGGGACAGGCGATGCCGCCGTCGAGATACGGCACGCCGTTGAGGTAGAGGATGTAGGAAAACAACGGCAGGGCAGCCGACGCCCGGGCAGGAAAGAGCTTTTTGTCCATCTGGTCTTTTCCAAAGAAGTCACAGCGACCGGTTAAAAGATTGGTCGCGCCGACGTGGATTTGCACCGGAGAGGAAAAGAAGGTAGAATAGTCAAAAGGGATATAGCGCTCGGGGATGGTGTCGAAGATAAATTCCAGGTTGAAGGCGCAGCGATATTTAATCATATTGTGGACGCTGATGTAACGTTTGTCATGGCAGAAGCGGAAATTGATCTGTGCGGTTCTGCCGGGCTGTTTGGCAGCGTAGCCCAGTGCGTTGAGCGCACCGGCAGAGATGCCGTAGACCTGTGGCAGATAAAGACCCTGCTCCATAAAATAATCCAGTACGCCGCTGGTATAGATTCCGCGAAAGCCTCCGCCTTCCAGAACAAGGGAGGTTGCAGTCAAATCAGGCATCGTCATTTGTGATCGTCCTTTCTATAAATGGATTGCAGCGCTGTTTGGGGCAAAGGGCGCTGCCGAATTTAAAATGGAGTTTAATTCTATTTTATACGTTTTGTAATATAAAATCAAAGAATGAACTGTTAATTTTCGCAGGAGCGGGATTTCCACAATTCCAACGGGGAAATGTGGAAAAGTAAGGAGAGCAAAATGGAAGAAAAAGTTTTTTGGGAAAAACGAAATTTTATCCAATCGGTGTGGTTTGAATTGCCGGAGGAAAAGAGGGGATACCCGTTTGATATTGAAGCGGTGGCGGAGTGCGGAAAAATCGAACTGGAAGAGCCGGTCACGATTTTGACCGGAGAAAACGGCAGCGGAAAATCGACGATATTGGAGGCAATCGCAGTGGCAGCAGGCTTTAATCCCGAGGGAGGAAGCCGGAATTTTTCCTTTTCCACCTGCGACAGCCATTCGCAGCTGTACGCCTATACTCACTTAACCCGAGGAATTTATCGACCGAAGGATGGTTACTTTCTGCGGGCAGAGAGCTTTTATAATGTAGCGACCGACATCGACCGGATGGACAAGGAGCTGCTGAAAAGCTACGGCGGAGTGTCGCTTCACAGCCGGTCGCATGGGGAATCCTTTTTGGCGCTGGTACAAAATCGATTTGGCGGAGATGGCTTATACATCTTCGATGAGCCGGAGGCGGCACTTTCTCCTGTCAATCAGCTGGCGCTGCTGCGGCTGATACACCGCTTGGTCGGCAAACACTCGCAGTTTTTAATCAGCACCCATTCACCGATTTTGCTCAGCTATCCGTATGCACAGGTTTGGCAGCTGCGTCGGGAAAAGGGAAGGGCATTTGAACAGCTGCCGTATGAAAGTACCGACCTGTTTCGGTTTTATCAGGGATTTATGCGCGCGCCGAAGAAGGTACTCGACGAGCTGCTCAAGGAATAAAAAACGGCAGACCGGACACGGTCTGCCGTTTGGTTCGATTTTATTCATCCAGCGGCTGTGTAGCTGCCAGAATGGCATCCACGCTGTCGGTGGGTGCTTCTGCATGAAGAGAAGCGGCGAAGTATCTGCCGCCCAGCGGACGCAGAAAGATTTCCGGCTCCTGTCCGGCTGTCCAGCTTGCTTTTCCGTTTGCAATCAGCCATTTTCCGATGACGCCGCTGCGCAGCTCTCTTCCATGGCTCCAGAAGGCGTCGGTGTTGATGGCAAGCTCGACCTGTTTTTCCCAGCCCTCCAGCTCCAGGGTGATGGAAACCCAGTTGATGTCCAGGTATTCATCCTTAAAATAGTTGGTCAGACGGATGCCGTATCCGCCGCCGTTGGGCAGAAATTTTCCATTGTTCCATGCTTTTGCCAAAACGATGTGGGACATAAATTGCTTTCCTCCATTTTACAAATACAAAACTCAAATAAACCTTACCGAAAATTGAAATGATTCTTTGTCACGACTACTTGTCACGACTATTTGTCGTAGTACATCTTCACGAAATTGAGAAACACCTCGCCGATGAAAGGCAGCGGGTTGTTTTTGTGGCTGACGATGTAGAGATAACGGTCCATCGAGATACCGCTGAGGTCGAAGCTGAGCAGCAGACCGAAGTTTTCATAGTCCTCCACCGCCGTTTTGGAGATGATGGAGATGCCCATGCCCTGGCTGACCGAATGCTTGATGCTGTCCGGGTCGTTGAACTGGGCTGCCACCTTCAGCTCACCGATGTCGATGCCCGCCTTGGTCAGAAAATGCTCCATCTCCTTGCGGGTGCCCGAGCCGTCTTCCCGCAGGATGATCGGCTCATTTTTTAGAAACTCTGCCTTCATGCCGCTGCTCTGCATCTGGCGGAAGCGCTCGGTGTTCGGGGTGATGATGACCAGATGGTCCTTGATGAAGCTTTCGAACACGCAGTCGGGATTGTGTGTATCGGTTCCGCAGAAACCGATGTCCGCCATCCCCTTGGCAATATTTTCCACCACCAGTTCGCTGTCCTGCCGCTGGATGTTGAAGGTGACGTGCGGGTACTCCTCGCGGAAGGCAGAGACCACCTTGGGCAAAATGTACTGGGAAGGAACGGTGGAAGCGCAGATGGATAGGGTGCCTTTTAGCTCCTTGTTGTAGTTTTTGACCGAGCAGCAGGCATCGTCGCGCAGGTTGAGCATCTTGACTGCGTACTGGTACAGGATGCTTCCCGGCTTGGTGGGGTAGACATACTTGGTGCCGCGTTCAATCAGCTTGGTGTCAAGCTCCTTTTCCAGGGAGTTGATGTGGGCGCTGATGGTTGGCTGGGTCAGATAGATACGCTGTGCAGCCTTGGAGAAGCTTTTGAGCTTGACGACATAGACAAAAGCTTCCAGCTGTTTGAAATCCATAAAATGAGACCTCGTTTCTTCTATGGTAGTAATTGAAAAAACAAATGAGAACACCTTCATTATAACATATTTCGATAGGAAATGGAACTGAATCGACAGGGCATATTATTGTTTTTGGATATAAACAAAGTAGGAATATATACAAATTATCTATAAGACAGCGATAAGATTGAAAGAAAATCCATTTGACAAACGATACACAGGAGGGTATACTGAATTAGTAGGAATTACCCGCGAACGACTAAAGGAGGAAAAAAGTATGGCAGAAACAAGACGCCTTACCGAGATGACAAAAGGGGCAGGTTGAGGAGCTAAAATAGGCCCACAGGCCCTGGCGCAGGTTCTGCACCAGTTACCGAAATTTACCGACGAAAAATTGATCGTAGGTTTTGACACCAGCGACGACGCCTTGGTCTATAAGGTTCGAGATGACCTGGCGGTCGTGCAGACCGTGGACTTTTTCCCTCCGATCGTGGACGACCCATATACCTTTGGTCAGATTGCGGCAGCCAATTCCCTCAGCGATATTTACGCGATGGGCGGAGACCCGACGCTGTCGATGAATCTGATCTGTTTCCCGACCTGCCTGCCGATGGACATTATGGCAAAAATCATGCAGGGCGGCGCGGACAAGGTCAAGGAAGCCGGAGCCATCATTGCCGGCGGGCACACCATCGAGGATTCTGAGCCGAAGTATGGACTGTGCGTCACCGGCTTCATCCATCCCGACCATGTAATGGAAAACAGCAACTGCAAGGAAGGCGACCTGCTGGTGCTGACCAAACCTTTGGGCATCGGCGTGCTGACCACCGCGAACAAAGCGCAGCTGCTGGATCAGCAGACCTATGACCAGATGGTGGAAGCGATGGCGACCCTCAACAAGTACGGCAAGGATGTGATGATGGAAGTGGGCGCAAACGCCTGCACCGACGTCACCGGCTTTGGCTTGGTGGGACACGCCAGCGAGATGGCAAAGGGAAGCGATGTGACCATCGAGCTGTTCAGCAAGGACATTCCAATTATCGAGGCGGCAATCGACTTTGCCAAAATGGGTATCATCCCATCGGGTGCATACAACAACCTGGCATTTGTAAAGGACGACGTTCAATTTGCCGACAGCGTGCCGCAGCACATCCAGGATTTGCTGGTGGACCCCATCACCTCAGGCGGTCTGTTGATTTCGCTGCCGGAGGAAAAGGCATATGAGCTGGTGGAAAAGCTCAAAGGGGTGACCATCTGCAATGCCATCGTGGGCAGAGTGGTCAAAAAGCAGGAAAAAGCCATCGTTGTTCTGTAAGGCAGATGCAATGCAAAATAAAAGCCGATGTGACAATTTGTCACATCGGCTTTTGGCTGTTGGCAGATAGAACGATTGAATCGTCAGAATTGGTACAGGAAAAAGCCTTCGGAGCGGGCAATCGTCTGCGCCAGGTCGAGCAGCTGCTGCGACGGATGGTAGAGGGAAAGGCTGAGGGCATCCCATTCAAAGACCAGCAGCGATTCCTCCTGCCAAAACAGCAGGTACAGTGAGCCGGAGTGGTTTTCCATGACGGTATCGACCGCCTGCTCAATCAACTGCGGGCTGGGTTGTTCCTTCCAGCCGTCCCACAGGGCAAAGGCGGGGAAAAAACAGAGCAGCTTGAGGAGGATATTGACGATTCGGTTTTTGATTTCCTGCCGTTTTTCACTGTTGAGCAGGTGGTGCTGTATGGTGCGAAACTGTGAAAGGGCAGCCGGCGGTATCGGCTGCGGCAGAAAATCAATGAAATAGCAGGGCGTTTGCAGAAGCTCTTCGAGCCTGCGGTTTTTATCTTCCATGGGAGTCCTCCTTTTTGGAGTGGGATGTCCGATATTTCTGATAGATGGCAACCAGCAGATTGCCGACGCAAAAAAGCAGGACACAGCCGCATACCACCAGGTCGGCAGTGGTCAGCAGGTTTCCGGTGATGCGTTTTGCCAGATAGTAGAGGGTCCAAATCAGGGCAAGGAGAGAAAAGATTTTCATCAAGACACCTCCTGTATGTACAACCAGTTGGATGGGTTGTTTTCAGTGTAACACAGGGAAGAAAAGAAAATCAATCCAGGCAGATAAGAACGCGCAAAGAAAAAGCCCTCGACCGATGCAAAATCGGTCGAGGGCTGCTGTTTTGGATTTATACGTTGAAGCGGAAGAGAACAACGTCGCCGTCCTGCATCACATATTCTTTGCCTTCGGAGCGGACCAGACCCTTTTCCTTGGCAGCAGCGATGGAGCCGTTGGCAATCAGGTCCTCAAAGGAAATGACCTCTGCACGGATGAAGCCGCGCTCAAAGTCGCTGTGAATCTTGCCGGCAGCCTGCGGTGCTTTGGTGCCGCGGGTGATGGTCCATGCGCGGACCTCCGGTTTGCCTGCGGTGAGGTAGGAGATGAGTCCGAGCAGGTGGTAGCCAGCCTTGATCAGACGGTCCAGACCGGATTCCTGCAAGCCCAGCTCCTCCAGGAACATCATCTTGTCCTCGGTGGACATATCGGAGATTTCCTCCTCCAGACGGGCACAGATCGGAACGACCTCCGAGTTTTCTTCGCGGGCAACCTCCAGCACCTCGTTATAGAAGGGGTTTGAATCCAGTTTGCCGTTGAAGTCGTTGTCGCTCATGTTGGCAACATAGATGATTGGCTTGTTGGAAAGCAGCGGGATGTCCGCCATAATCTGTTTTTCCTCGTCGGTAAAGTCCATGCTGCGGGCGGATTTGCCTTCCTCCAGATGTGCTTTGACGCGGTTGAGCAGATCGACCTCTGCCAGATACTTTTTGTCACCTTTGGCAGCTTTGACCGCTTTGTCGATGCGTCGGTCCAGAATGTCCAGGTCGGAGAAAATCAGCTCCAGATTGATGACCTCGATGTCGCGGCGCGGACCGATGCTGCCCTCTACATGGACAATCTCTCCGTCCTCAAAGCAGCGGACGACGTGGACGATGGCATCCACCTCACGGATGTTGGAGAGAAATTTATTTCCCAGACCCTCGCCCTTGGAAGCGCCCTTGACCAGACCTGCGATGTCCACAAATTCGATGACGGCAGGGGTAATCTTTTCCGGGTCGTACATCTTTGCCAGTGCATCCAGACGGTGGTCGGGAACAGCAACGGTGCCGATGTTTGGTTCGATGGTGCAGAAGGGGTAGTTGGCAGACTGTGCGCCTGCGTTGGTGATTGCATTAAAAAGTGTGCTCTTGCCGACGTTCGGCAGACCCACGATACCAAGTTTCATATTGATTCGTTCCTTTCTATAAGTGAAAAAAGCAGATACACCTTTATTATATCCTTTGTCGACAGTTTAGGCAAGAGCTGCGCTGTCAAAATCGAAGACGGAGATTTCATCGGTTTGGCAAAATCTGTTTAAAGTTTTTTCACCATTTTTCGGCACAGTTTAGTATAATAAATAGTAAAGCCCGAGGGGATTTTCGACAAAAAACAGGGTGCAAGCCCTTCGGTTTTGTGCTATAATAAAGAAGAAAATGCGGCACATATCCATGGCGTCTGTCCGCTGCTGCGGCGCCACGGCTGGGGGATTTTTGCAGGGCAGCGGAGAAAAGGAGCAATTTATGTCTATGGGAAAAATCCTGGTTGCAGATGACGACCAGAATATTGCGGAGCTGCTGAGATTATACCTGGAAAAGGAAGGATATACTGTAGTGCTTGCGGCAGACGGCGAGCAGGCAATCGAGCGTTTTAATGCGGAAAATCCAGACATCGTGCTGCTGGACATCATGATGCCAAAGCTGGACGGCTGGCAGGTGTGCAGGGACATCCGCAAAAAATCCAACTGCCCGATCATCATGGTCACTGCCAAGGGCGAAACCTTTGACAAGGTGCTGGGTCTGGAGCTGGGCGCCGACGACTATGTGGTCAAGCCGTTTGATGCAAAAGAGATTGTAGCGCGCATCAAGGCTGTGATGAGAAGAACCGGAAAAGCTTCGGCTGGCAGCGATGTCAAGGAGGTTTCCTACGACAAGCTGGTGGTCAACATGACCAAATATGAGCTGAAGGTGGACGGAAAGGTCATCGACACACCACCCAAGGAGCTGGAGCTGCTGTACCATCTGGCAAGCAATCCAAACCGTGTTTATACCAGGGACCAGCTGCTCAACGAGGTATGGGGATTTGAGTATTATGGAGACTCCAGAACGGTGGACGTACACGTCAAACGCCTGCGTGAAAAGCTGGAGGGTGTGTCCGACAAATGGAGCCTGAAAACGGTATGGGGCGTCGGATACAAATTTGAAGTGAAGGAATAGCTGTTCCAAGCCGCTGTACAAGGAATACAGCGGCTTTTTTAACGGAAATCGACAAGAAGTGTCAAAGGAGGAAGATCTATGCAGCGAGGATTGGTAAGAAGATATTTTACCATGTGTTGTTCGATTATCCTGACCAGCATCATTTTGCTGGGCGTGATTTTCATGGTGTTTGCAGCACAGTATTTTAAGGAGGACAAGCTGGGCGCTTTGGAGAAGAATGCCAAGTATGCTGCGGAGATGACCGAACGGTATATCATATCTGTGGACGGAAGATACCAGCTGGTCAACAATGCGCTGCTGACCAGCTCATGGATTCCGATGGCAAAGGCGCTGGATGCGGACATTTACCTGGCAAACCTGTCGGGCGATGTGCTGTTGTGTACCCATCGCTCCACCTGCAACCACATGGTATATGGGATTGAGGAGGAAATGATTCAGAAGGTCAAAAACAGCGGCTGCTACACCGAGGTGGGAAAGATGGGAGAAATCTACAAAAGCTCCTACTACACTGCCGGCGTGCCGCTGACCTTGTCGGACGGGCAGATTGCAGGGGTCATCTTTGCTTCCAGCTCTGCGCAGGGTCTGACCGAATTTATGGGAGATATTCTCAAAATGTTCCTGCTGAGTGCGCTGGTGATGCTGGTGGTGACTTTTGCACTGGTATATGTGGTCACCGGCAACATGGTGCGCCCGCTGCGGGAGATGCTTAAAGCAACCGAGGCGTTTGCCAAGGGCGACTTCAGTGTTCGGGTGCCCATCCGTGAGCAGGACGAAATTGGAAAACTGTCAATGGCATTCAATAATATGGCGGACAGTTTGGCACAGCAGGAGACGGTGCGTCGGTCGTTTATCGCCAATGTCTCCCACGAGCTGAAAACACCGATGACCAGTATTGCCGGTTTTATCGACGGTATCCTCGACGGCACCATTCCGCCGGAGAGGGAGCGGCATTATCTGACACTGGTCTCCGATGAGGTCAAGCGTTTGTCGCGTCTGGTGCGCTCGATGCTTAACATTGCCAAAATCGAGGCAGGGGAGATGAAGCTCAACCCGACCGTCTTTGATGTCAACGAATCGGTGCTGTCGAGCATCTTCACCTTTGAGCAGACCATTGATGCCAAACATCTGGAGATTCGCGGCCTGGAGGACACCGGAAAGATTATGGTCGAAGCCGATCAGGATTTGATTCATCAGGTGGTGTACAACCTGCTGGAGAATGCGGTCAAGTTTGCAAACGAGGGCGGTTATGTCGAGGTCAGCTATACGGTGGACCCCAAGCGCACCTACATCAACATCAAAAATTCGGGCGACGGCATCCCGAAGGATGAAATTTCCAAGGTGTTCGACCGATTCTACAAAACCGACCGCTCCAGAAGCATGGACAAGACCGGCGTGGGTTTGGGGTTGTACATCGTGCGCTCGATTGTCAACCTGCACCAGGGAGAGGTCATCGCCCGCAGCGTAGAAGGTGAATACTGCGAGTTCAGCTTCTCGGTAGCAACCGCTCCCAAGGCGCTGACCCGTCAGCCAAAACCGGTTTCGGTGCGTGAAGTCTAACAGCTTTGCCGAATGTAAAAATGATGAAGAAAAATTCATTATTTTAGCAGAAAAAAGTATGAAACAGTTTAAGCCTTGTTTCATTTATCTTCATAAATTGCGGATATAATAAACACTGTAATCAAACAAGAACAACAGCTATCCGGGTGAGGTGCTTGTGACAGCCGGAAGCAGGGAGGTTTTGCAATATGGATGATAAGAGATTGAATGAAAACGGCGAGCAGCCAAATGAGGAAATGAATCAAAATGAGCAGCCCGTACAGAACGAGCAGCCATCGGAAAGCTCCGGCAGCGGCTGGGTATTTTCTGACAAAAATGTTTCCGGCAGCGGGCAGGAGGAAGCACAGCGGGCAGGAGGCGTTTTCCACAAGGAAGAAACCACGTCCGGTGAGCAGCCGAACGAAGAGGGCTGGTACCATTCGGGACCGAAAAAGCAGCAGGAAAACACCTCGGGCTACAACAGCCGTTACAGCTATGGCGACAACAGTGCCCAGCAGGATGCCGCTGAGCCGCATATCGACCCAAAGGAAAGCGAAAGCTACAAATGGAATTATGAGGATTATAAGGCAGAGCCAAAACATACATCCTCCAAAAACAAAAAGAACAAGGGGCTGCGGGTGTTCACCATCATTATGTGTGCCATCCTGTGTGCCGGTGTCATCAGCCTTGCCGGTTATGGAACCTATGCACTGATCTCCGACCAGCGTGCGCCGCAGACGGAGGAAGTTCCGAGTGCTGAGGCCCAATCGCAGGCAGGAACCCAGTTGACCTTAAACAACAAGCCGGATTCGACCGGCTCGGAGGCAGTCAATCTGTCGGAGGGTCAGCTGACCATCACCGACCGTTACAACAAGGTGCTGCCTTCTACCGTAGGTATCGTGGGATACATCCAGAGCCAGCAGAGTATCTTCGGCGGCGAGCAGAGCCAGGGTTCGGGTATTATCCTGAGCGCAGACGGCTATATCGTGACAAATGCCCATGTTGTCAGCGGCGCAACCAGCATCAAGGTAGTGCTCAACGACAACAGCGAATACAATGCCACCGTGGTCGGCTCGGATGAAAAGACCGACCTTGCGGTTTTGAAGATCGATGCCACCGGACTGACTCCGGCAGAATTTGGAAACTCTGACCAGATGCAAATCGGTGAGCAGGTCATCGCCATCGGCAACCCGGGCGGACTGGAGCTGGCAGGCACCTTGACAGTGGGATATGTGTCGGCGGTCAACCGTCCAATCACCACCACCGGCGGCAGCACCATCGACTGCATCCAGACCGATGCTGCCATCAACCCGGGCAACTCGGGCGGTGCGCTGGTCAACTCCTATGGACAGGTCATCGGAATCAACTCGCAGAAGATTGCAGCGACCGAGTATGAGGGTATTGGCTTTGCCATCTCCATCAACGAGGCACAACCAATCATCAATGATTTGATTGAGTACGGTTATGTCCGCGGCAGAGTGGTCATGGGTATCACCATGCAGATCATCGACCCAACCTTTGCAGCTATCTACGGTTACCAGCCGGGTATCGGTGTTGTATCGGTTGAGCAGAACTCTCCGGCAGCCAAAGCAGGTCTGGTAGCGGGCGACATCATCACCGCTATCGACGGCGAGAGCATCACCTCGCAGGAGACTTTGACCTCCATCCTGGAAGGTCATAAGCCGGGCGATGTCATTGAGCTGACCGTTTACAGACAGGCAATGCAGAGCTATGGCAAGGACCAGCAGCTGACTCTGAAGCTGGAGCTGGGTGAGGCAGGCGCTCCGTCGGACACCACCGTACAGACCGAACAGCCACAGCAGTCACAGCAGCAGGTTCCTTCCCAGAATGAAAACAACTCTGGAAAAAGCTTCTGGAGCTGGGGTAACTAAAGCAGCCAATCACAAGATAACCAGCGCTTTTTTGAACGCATAAATACTTTCCTTTCAAAGAGAACACCCGCGGCACCGGACAACAGGCGACCAAGGGTGTTCTTTTTTGCAGGAAAAGAGCAAAAAAATTTCTATGCCTTGTTAAAAAAATATCCAGCAAACGGGTGGAAATCTGTACAATCTCGGAAAAACGAGTAAATAACCGGCTGTAACGATTGATTTTATCAGAATTGTAAGATATAGTTTTATTAGGACTTTGCAGACAGGACAAGCTGGCTGGCAGGGTCAACGATTGTGCAATAAAAAGAGATGGTATTTTACAAAAGGAGTGTGCACCATATGAGAAAGACGAAGATCATCTGTACACTTGGACCGGCAAGCGAGTCCGAAAACACGTTAAGGGAAATGATCAAAGCGGGAATGAACGTTGCCCGTTTTAACTTTTCGCACGGAAGCCACGAGGAGCATCAGAAGCGCCTGGATGTGGTAAAAAAATTGAGAAAAGAGCTGGATGTTCCGCTGGCAACCCTGCTGGACACCAAAGGACCGGAAATCCGTCTGGGCAAGCTCAAGGACGGAAAAGCAGTTTTGCAGGAAGGCAACCCGTTTGTGCTGACCACCGAGGATCTGCTGGGCGATGACACCATCGCTTCCATCACCTTCAAGGACCTGCCAAGGGATGTTTCCAAAGGTGACCACATCCTGATTGACGACGGTCTGATCGAGCTGCTGGTAGAAAAGGTGGAAGACACCCGAATCAGCTGTGTGGTCCTCAACGGCGGACCGATCTCCGACCGCAAAGGCGTCAATGTTCCGAATGTAGACCTGTCGATGCCGTATTTAAGCGACAAGGACCGCGATGATATTCGCTTTGGTATCAAAGCCGGGTTTGACTTTATCGCAGCTTCCTTTACTCGCTGTGCGCAGGATATTTTGCAGATTCGTGAAATCCTGGAGGAGAACGGCTGCAACACCATCAAAATCATTGCGAAGATTGAAAATGCACAGGGCGTCAACAACATCGACGAAATCCTGCGTGTTTCCGACGGCATTATGATTGCCCGCGGCGACATGGGTGTTGAGATTCCGCTGGAGGATGTTCCGGTTATCCAGAAGATGCTGATTCAGAGGGTCTATACCAGTGGTAAGTATGTTATTACCGCAACCCAGATGCTGGACAGTATGATGAACCATCCGCGTCCGACCCGTGCAGAGGCAACCGACGTTGCCAACGCTATCTATGACGGCACCAGCGTGATCATGCTCTCCGGTGAGACTGCTGCCGGAAAATATCCGGTGGAGGCAGTTCGGACAATGGCAAGAATTGCAGAGCGCACCGAGGAAGACATCAACTATCGCCGCCGCTTCCGTGAGCATGAAGGCACGGTGAACCGCGATGTGACCAACGCGATTTCCCATGCGACCTGTTCGGCAGCGTATGACCTGGAGGCAAGCGCCATCATCACCGTTACCCAGTCGGGTCAGACCGCTCGTATGATCAGCAAATACCGTCCGCAGATGCCAATCATCGGTTGCACCACCCAGATGCCGACCTACCGCCATCTGAGTATGTCCTGGGGTGTTGTGCCGGTATTGTGTGGGGAGCAGAACACCGAGGATGGTCTGTTTAAGCACGCTATGGCGCGTTCGAAGGAGTGCGGAGTGGTACAGGACGGCGACCTGGTCGTCATCACCGCAGGTGTTCCGCTGGGAATTCCGGGCACTACCAACCTGCTCAAGGTGCAGACGGTGGGGGATGTCATTCTGCACGGAACCGGTATCGGTGAAGGCAACATCAAGGCAGGCGTCTGTGTAGCAAAGAGCGAAAGAGAAGCGCTGCAGAACTTCCGTGCCGGAGATATTCTGGTCATCGACAGCACCACCAACGAGCTGCTGGATGTGATGAAGAAAGCCTCCGGCATCATCACCTCGCAGGGTGGTGTGAATTCTCACGCAGCAGTGGTCGGACTGGCGCTGAACATTCCGGTCATTGTTGGAGCAAAAGATTGTACACAGGTTCTGCGCAACGGAACCTCCATTCTGCTGGATGCAAGCAAAGGGGTTGTCTGCAACCTGACCAACCAGCAGTAGAGGATTGAAAACGGAAACGGTCCGTCGAAAGGAGCTTTTATGAAAGGAATTCTGAAAAAAGCAATGGCTGCCGCACTGGTAGCGGTCATGGTGTTGTCGATGAGCGGCTGCACAGAGGAAGAGCAACCGCAGACCAATCAGCCGCAGCAGGAGCAGCAGCAAGACGACGGACAGCAGCCGGAAACTCAACAGGAGCAGGAGGAGCAATCCCAACAGCAAACGGTGACGGCGCCCAGCCTGAGCCAGCAGCTCAAGGAGGCAAAAGCCAAGAACGATGACATCATCGGGTGGCTGAAGATTGATGACCTGAAGGTGGACGGAGCAGTCGTCCAGGCGGAAAACAACACCAAGTATGAGCGCTTGAACGAGTGGGGACAGTACAGCTGGACCGGAACCTACTTTGCCGACTATGAGTGCAACTTTGACAGCCGGGAATCCCTTTCCAAAAATACGGTCATCTATGGGCATAATGTGGATTTCAATGACAATCGGGATGGGGAGCGCTTCAGCCAGCTGCTTTATTTTGCGGACGAGGAGTTTGCAAAGCAGCATCCGTACGTTTACTTTACCATCGACGGGGATGACAAGAGCAGCGAGATGGTCTGGGAAATCTTTTCGGTGTTCTATACCACCACGGATTTTGATTACATCCGCATCAACAAGGACTATCGAAACCCGCAGGAGGGTGAGATCACCGATGCCCAGCTGATGAATATTATCAAGGGAGCACAGGAGCGCTCGGAGTACGACTATGAGGTGGAGGTCAGCGGAGAGGACAAGATTTTGACCCTCTCGACCTGCTCGTATAAATACGGCAGGCGCAAGGATGTCCGCTTTGTGGTGATGGCAAAGCTGCTCGATGAGGATGCGGTGCTGCATACGCAGGCAAAGCTGACCCAGAACACCGATAAAAAAACGGTGGAATAAGAGATGAAAAAAGCAGCCTGACCCAATCGGTCAGGCTGCTTTTTTCATATTCAAACTCTCTTTATTACTGAATGCGTGCTCTTAAAGCAGCAACAATCGGTGCCCAGTCCACCCCGTGAACCATAGCGGCTTCTTCAATCGTTTCGCCGCGAGCGCCCGGTCAGCCGACACAATGCATACCAATGCCAAAGAAGATTTCGGCAAGGGAGCTGTCGTAGTCCAGAACATCACCAATGATGGTGTCCTTTGTAACGGTAAATGCCATAAAGTTGTCCCTCCTTCCTGTGTTGGGTTCAGTTATCTTTTATGATTTTTGTACAAGCACATTATAATACAAAAAAGGTATAAAATCAAGAACGGGAAACAAAACAAACCGTGAACAAAAAATCCCACTCAAACGGCTGTTTGAGTGGGAAGAAAGGTTCGGTTATTCTTCATCGGTCTGCTCGGGAACGGGCAGAATCTCGGCACGCAGCTTTGCGATGCGGCGTTCATCGGTGGCAAGAACGGTAAATTTGACATTGCCCACCTGTACCGATGGGTGTTCGTCCTTGGCAGGGATGCAGTCAAGCAGGTCGGTAATCATGCCGCTGAGGGTGTCGTAGTCCTCTTCGGGACCGATGTTCATGCCCAGCAGCTCCTCGACGTCGTCCACAGACATGGAGCCGTCCAGAACGAAGATGGTGTCGGAAAGCTTCTGGTATTCCTCTTCCTCCTGGTCATACTCGTCCTGCATATTGCCGACGATTGATTCCAGCAGGTCCTCCATGGTAACGATACCGGAGGTGCCGCCGTACTCATCGACGACAATCGCCATCTGGGTTTTCTTTTCCTTAAAGGTTTTGAAAAGGTCAGAACAGCGGTTGGATTCGGGGACGAAGATGGCTTTGCGGATAAAGGGGAGGATTGGCTGGTTGGAAATTTGCTCCACTGTTTCGGTGATGCAGCGCAGCATATCCTTGGCGTAGACGATGCCGACGATATTGTCGATGTCGTCCTCATAGACCGGGATTCGGGAGTAGCCTTTGTCGATGGCAAGCTGGATGACGTCCATCACGGTAGCGGTGTTTTCTACGGCAGCGACGTCGGTTCGGTGGGTCATTACATCTTCCACGGTGATGTCGTCGAACTCAAAGATGTTGTCAATCATGTCGGCTTCATCCTTTTCGATGGAGCCTTCTTCGTTGCCGACGTCGACCATCATGCGGATTTCCTCTTCGGTGACCTGCTCCGGCTGGTCATCGGCGCTGATGCCGAACAGACGCAGGACCAGGTTGGTGCTGGCGGAAAGAACAGCCACAAAGGGCTTGGAGATGGTGAACACAAAGCGGATGATCGGAGCGACCATCAGGGAAATCTTTTCGGGATGGTGCATAGCGATGCGCTTGGGGACCAGCTCACCGAGAACAAGGTTAAAGTATGCCAGCAGCAGGGTGATGGAGATCAGAGCGATGGTCTGAGCGGCAGGCAGCGGCATATAAGAGGAAAGAAAGGCTGCAAACGGCTCAGAGAATTTGTCGGCGGCAGAACCGGCTGCCATAAATCCGGCAAGGGTGACACCGATTTGGATGGTGGAGAGGAACTTGGAAGGCTCTGAGACCATCTTGTGCAGGATGGCGGCGCGCTTGTTGCCGTCCTCTGCCATTTTTTTGAGCTTGTTGTCGTTGAAGGTGACGATGGCGATCTCGCTCATAGCAAAGAAAGCGTTGATAGCGATGAGCACCAGAAGGATGACGATTTGTAAGATTGTACTGTCAGGGTCCATTTTTTACTCCTTTTTGTTAAAGACTGAAGGTTTGATTCGAAAATGATGAGAAGCACCGAAAACTTCCATCATACACTTTAATACTATACACAAATCGAAAGGGGTTGTCAATTTGACTTTTGCGCACAAAAAAGACGATATTCCCCTTTGTGGAGAGGTTGCGACGCAGGGAAAGGGCTTTTTTGTGCAAAAGCTTCGCAGAGCGGGTCCTTGCGCAGTGAACAGAAGCGAACATAAAAGGAGGAAACGATTTTGATGAGAGAAGCTTTGGCGGTGCGGGAGGAGAAGAGGGTGAAAACTGACTAAATAGGTACAGGATAAATTGTGCGATGTGGTAAAATTGTTAAAAAAGTATAGGGACAACCCAATAAGTTGGCACACTTTGTCCCTTTACAATACGACCAAAAAATGATAAACTTTATAACGTAGGTATGTGTGATATGATTATAGCATAACATCCATCTAAACCTATCAAGGAGGAATAATACATTATGGCTAGATCTATGAAAACCATGGACGGCAACAATGCTGCTGCATATGTATCTTATGCATTTACAGAAGTTGCCGGCATTTACCCGATCACCCCATCCAGCCCAATGGCTGACTATGTGGATCAGTGGTCTGCACAGGGTAAAAAGAACATCTTCGGTTCCACTGTCAAGGTAATGGAGATGCAGTCCGAGGCTGGTGCGGCAGGTACCGTACACGGTTCCCTGAACGCAGGCGCTCTGACCACCACCTATACCGCATCCCAGGGTCTGCTGCTGATGATCCCGAACATGTACAAAATCGCAGGTGAGCTGCTGCCAACCGTTTTCCACGTTTCGGCAAGAACCGTAGCTTCCCACGCGCTGAACATCTTCGGTGACCACTCCGACGTTTATGCTTGCCGTCAGACTGGCTTTGCTATGCTGGCTGAGACAAACCCACAGGAAGTTATGGACCTGGGCGCTGTTGCTCACCTGGCTACCATCAAGAGCCGCGTTCCATTCATCAACTTCTTCGACGGTTTCCGTACCTCCCACGAGATCCAGAAGATCGAAGTATGGGATTACGAAGACCTTAAAGAGATGTGCGACATGGATGCAGTAGAAGCATTCCGCAAACGCGCACTCAACCCAGAGCATCCAACCATGCGCGGTTCCCACGAGAACGGCGACATCTTCTTCCAGCATCGTGAAGCCTGCAACGAGTACTACGAAGCAGTTCCGGCTATCGTGGAAGAGTACATGGGCAAAGTCAATGCAAAACTGGGCACCAACTATCAGCTGTTCAACTACTACGGCGCACCGGACGCTGACCGTGTCATCGTAGCAATGGGTTCTATCTGCGACGTTGCAGAAGAAGTTATCGACTACCTGACCGCTAAAGGCGAAAAGGTTGGTCTGGTCAAAGTAAGATTGTTCCGTCCATTCTCTGCTAAACACCTGCTGGCTGCTATCCCAGAAACTGCAACCAAGATCGCTGTTCTGGACCGTACCAAAGAGCCAGGCGCATACGCAGAGCCTCTGCATCTGGATGTTATGTCCGCTATGAGCGAAGCTGGACGTCAGGCTACCATCATCGGTGGTCGTTACGGTCTGGGCTCCAAGGACACCACCCCTGCAAGCGTATTTGCAGTATATGAAGAGCTGGCAAAAGCAGAACCAAAAGCTCGTTTCACCCTGGGCATCAACGATGACGTTACTCATCTGTCCCTGGAAGAAAAAGAAGCTCCAAACACCGCAGCAGAAGGCACCATCGAGTGCAAATTCTGGGGTCTGGGCGGCGATGGTACTGTTGGTGCAAACAAGAACTCCATCAAGATCATCGGTGACCACACCAACAAATATGTACAGGCATACTTCCAGTATGACTCCAAGAAGACCGGCGGTATCACCATCTCCCATCTGCGTTTTGGTGACAAACCAATCAAGAGCCCATACTACATCAATAAAGCAGACTTTGTTGCCTGCCACAACCCATCTTATGTAACCAAAGGCTACAAGATGGTTCGTGACGTAAAACCAGGCGGCGTATTCCTGATCAACTGCCAGTGGACTCCTGAGGAGCTCAACGAGCATATGCCGGCTGATGCAAAACGTTACATTGCTAAGAACAACATCCAGCTGTACACCATCAACGCAATCGACAAGGCTATCGAGATCGGTCTGGGCAAACGTACCAACACCATCCTGCAGTCTGCGTTCTTTGCACTGGCTGGCGTACTGCCAAAAGAAGATGCTATCACCTACATGAAGGATGCAGCTACCCGCAGCTTCTCCAAGAAGGGTGAAGCCATCGTTAAGATGAACCATGACGCAATCGATGCCGGCTTTGACTACTATGTAAAAGTGGACATCCCTGCTGATTGGGCAACCGCTGAGGACCACAAAGAAGCAGAACATCTGGAAGGTCCTGCAAAACTGGTTACCATGGTACAGGATATTATGGAACCGGTTGCAAAAATGGACGGCGACAGCCTGCCTGTATCCGCATTTGTTGCTCATGCTGACGGTACCTTTGAACAGGGCGCTTCCGCTTACGAAAAACGCGGCGTTGCTGTTATGGTTCCAGAGTGGGATGAGACCAAATGTATCCAGTGTAACCGCTGCTCCTACGTCTGCCCACATGCTACCATCCGTCCATTCGCTCTGACCGAGGAAGAAGTTGCTGCTGCTCCAGAAGGTCTGCAGGTTGCTAAGATGACCGGCAAAGGTCTGGAAGCTCTCAAGTTCACCATGGCAGTATCTCCAATGGATTGTATGGGATGCGGCGTCTGCGTAGGCGAATGTCCTGCAAAAGAAAAAGCAATCAAGATGGTTCCAAGAGAGAGCCAGGAATACAAACAGCCAGTATTTGATTACCTGGTTGCTAACGTTGGCAAGAAGGAAGGCATGCCTGCAAAAGAAACCGTTAAGGGCAGCCAGTTCGAGAAACCTCTGCTCGAGTTCTCCGGCTCCTGTGCAGGTTGTGCTGAGACAGCTTATGCTCGTCTGATCACCCAGCTGTTCGGCGACAGAATGTACATCTCCAACGCAACAGGTTGTTCCTCTATCTGGGGCGGTCCTGCTGCTACCTCTCCATACACCGTCAACGAAAAGGGTCACGGTCCTGCATGGGCAAACTCCCTGTTCGAAGACAACGCAGAGCACGGCTTCGGTATGTACCTGGGTCAGAAAGTTCTGCGCGACAAGCTCATCGAGGAAGTCCGCGATGTAGTTGAAAACGGCAGCAACGAAGCTGTTAAAGCTGCTGGTCAGAAATATCTGGATACCGTTAACAACGGTAAAGAGAACCAGGCTGCTACCGAGGAGCTGATTGCTGCTCTGGAAGCTTGCGGATGCGAAAAAGCAAAATCCATCCTGGCTCACAAAGAATATCTGGCTAAGAAATCGGTTTGGGTATTCGGCGGCGACGGCTGGGCATACGACATCGGCTTCGGCGGTCTGGACCACGTTCTGGCTTCCGGCGAGGATATCAACGTGATGGTATTCGACACCGAGGTATACTCCAACACCGGCGGTCAGGCTTCCAAGGCTTCTCAGGTAGGTCAGGTTGCTCAGTTTGCAGCAGCAGGTAAAGCAATCAACAAGAAGAGCCTGTCTGAAATCGCAATGTCCTACGGTTACGTTTATGTTGCTCAGATCGCTATGGGCGCTGACATGAACCAGACCATCAAGGCGATTGCTGAGGCTGAGGCATATCCAGGTCCATCCCTCATCATCGGTTACGCTCCTTGTGAAATGCACTCCATCAAGGGCGGCATGGGCAACTGCCAGAAAGAAATGAAACGCGCTGTTGAATGTGGTTACTGGAATATGTTCCGCTTCAACCCAGCTCTGAAGGCTGAAGGCAAGAACCCATTCACTCTGGACAGCAAGGCTCCAACCGCTGATTACAAAGAGTTCATCATGGGCGAGGCTCGTTACTCCTCTCTGACCCGTGCATTCCCAGAAAGAGCAGAAGAACTGTTCGAGAAGGCTGCACAGAACTCTCGTGCTCGTTACGATCACCTGGTACGTCTGGGCGAACTGTACGCAGCAAAATAGTTTTCAGGCATCTTGATCCGATAGGGTCATCAAAAAATCCCGCTTTCATTTTGAAAGCGGGATTTTTTTCTATATAAGGAAAATAAGGAGAAGGATGTTAGGCTCTGGAAGGGAAGTCAATCAAATCAGTTGAAAATCCAGAAAAGGTATGGTATTCTGAAACAGAAATGCAGGACAGAAAGGAACGAGAAAGATGAAAATCATGGCGGTGGATTTTGGCGATTCCCGAACCGGAATTGCCATCTGCGACAGAGGAGAGCTGCTGGCAAGCCCGGTGTGTGTGATTGAGGAGAAACATTTCCCGACGACCGTTCAAAAGACAGCACAGCAGGCGCAGGAGCAGGGTGCAGAACGGATTGTAGTGGGACACCCGCTCAACATGGACGGCAGCAAAGGACCCAGAGCACAGCTGTGCGAGGAGTTTGCGCAGCAGCTGGGAGAACTGGTGTCGGTCCCGGTGGTGCTGTGGGACGAGCGGCAGACAACCGTTTCGGCGATTGGATTTTTGAATGAAACCAACACCAGAGGCAAAAAGAGGAAGCAGGTCATTGATGCGGTAGCGGCGACCATCATTCTGGAAAATTATATGAGTTACCGGAAAAATCACAGCGAGGAGGAGTAGGATGGGTGCAATGCAGAAGCTGGCAGGCTTGATGCGCAGGGCGATTGAAAAATACGATATGATTCAGCCGAACGACAGGATTGCTGTTGGGGTCAGCGGAGGAAAGGATTCGGTTGCTCTGCTGGTGGGACTGTGCAAACTCAGAGAATATATCGGGATTCCATACGAAGTGGTTGCCATCACCCTGGACCCTTGCTTTGGCGGGGTGGAGACCGATTATACACCGATTGCGCAGCTGTGCGAGCAGCTGGGGGTTCCTTACGTTTTGAAGCGGACGGAGATTGGGCAGATCATCTTTGATGTGCGCAACGAAAGCAACCCATGCAGCCTGTGTGCAAGGATGCGCAGAGGTTGTCTGCACGATGCTGCCAAGGAGAACAACTGCAATAAAATCGCGCTGGGACACCACTACGACGATGCCATTGAAACCTTTATCATGAACCTCTTTCAAGAGGGGCGGGTCGGATGCTTTCAGCCGGTGACCTATCTGTCCAGAAAGGATTTGACGATGATTCGACCGATGGTGATGGCGGAGGAGAGCATGATTTCGGCAGCGGTGCGGCACGAGGGTCTGCCGGTGGTCAAGAGCAAGTGCCCGGCGGACGGCAACACCAACCGTGAGAAAACCAAAGAGTGGATTCGCATGATGGACAAGGAGAGCAAGGGCTTTAAAAAGCGACTTTACGGTGCGTTGGAGAGAGGACATATTTCTGGCTTCTAACCTTTTCTTTGCTAGAAAGAAAAGGTTAGACCAAAAGAAAAGTGTTTTGGAAAATGGAGCGAAGCGACATTTTCGAGGGCAAAGGTGACGGTTAGAGCAAACAGCTCCAATCAAAATAAAGTGCCGTCACCAGGGGAATCGAATGAAATTCGATTCCCCGAAAATGGAAAGCAAAACATTGTCTGTTCGCCTACGGCTCAAAGACAGGTAGATTGGGGAATGGAGCAAAAAAGCAAAATATTGCCCTGATGAGCTTGCACCAGCTTGAAGCTGGACACTGTTTCGCGCTTTGGTTTGGTGTGAGATCGCAGCTTCAGCACGCGGTGCTCGGCAGGATTAGCTTACCTCAGCTTTTAAAATCAAAAACGGCAAGTGAAACATTGCCTTGCTGAGCCTGCACCAGCTTGAAGCTGGACACTGTTTCGCGCTTTGGTTTGGTGTGAGATCGCAGCTTCAGCACGCGGTGCTCGGCAGGATTAGCTTACCTCAGCTTTTAAAATCAAAAACGGCAAGTGAAACATTGCCTTGCTGAGCCTGCAC
>OGWZ01000107.1_pt1 | contig 94525 bp, 85 predicted proteins | sample 1576141 | NCBI WGS metagenome assembly OGWZ01 (sample SAMEA3541512, study PRJEB24748) | human gut metagenome | biome: human gut; feature: human-associated habitat; material: faeces | place: China | collected 2012
CTAATAAGCAGGAAGCAAACTAAAATATAAATATAACCGGGTGTGGCGCAGTTGGTAGCGCGGGTGGTTTGGGAGCATAGACGGTGTTCGCACCGCACAAAAGCGAAAATTGCAGAAAGCCCTTCAACCGTGCGGATTTCGGGCGGTTTGGAAAACAAAAAATAGCGGTCAAAAATGTGTTTGACCACAGATTTGACCACTTACATGACCGCAATTAAATATACTATCGGGGTGTAGCGCAGTTGATAGCGCGCCGCATTTGGGATGCGGAGGCCGCGAGTTTGAGCCTCGCCACTCCGACCAATTTTTAAGCGATTTCAGTATTTTTTACTGCAATCGCTTATTTTTTCAGAATGAGTATTGACAAATAAAAATTTTCTGATACAATTTAATGATTTATCACTAAAGTGTTGAATGGGTGGCATGGGCGAAAAGGAGAAATATAAAATGTACAGAATTGTTGATGAGTCAGAATGCAAAAGGTATCGCTCTGACTGTTCACATGTCTTAAAAAAGACATGTGCCTTACTTAAAGAAAAATGCATTAACGCCCAATTTACTCTTGTTGGCAGTGGAGCAAGAAATATGGTTACACGAAACGGCAATGGACCGTTTGACCTTGACTACAACCTTGAAATAATTAAAGCTCCGGACGAATATTGGAATGATCTGCGTCATTTAAAAAATACTGTTCGTATTTTGCTTGATAAAGCCGAAGGATTGACTTGCTTTTCCGAATCACAAGATTCAACTTCATGTTTGACAGCTCTGTTACATTTCAAAGATGAACCTGCAGTTGAATTTAGTTTTGATGTTGCAATTGTCGCCAAAAATTCTGATGGAACACTGTGCAGGTTGATTCATAATAAAAATGTCTGGGAATACGGTTATGACCAGTATGTTTGGAATGAGGTTCCAAGCTCTCACAACATAGCGCAAAAGGTAAAACAAATCAAAATCAATGATTTATGGCTTGATGTAAGAGAGCGATATATTTATCTTAAAAATCTATATTTATCTCATCCGTTAGAGAAAGATCATCCGTCATTTATTGTTTATGTTGAAGCTGTCAATCAAATTTATAATCAATATTTTAATTAGCGACTGTATTCTTTGTCTACAGCACCTCAAATTTTGACAGGGTGACTTTTTCGGTCACCCTGTCATTTTCTCTTTTTCCGCCTTGATTTGCGCCTTGACCTGCACAATCATTTCCGCGAGCTTTTCTTCACATTCTTCTCTTGTTTTCGCGTAGATATTATGGCTTTCCCGCTTGCCGTAGGCATTGGTTGGTGTGTACCGTCCCTCGTAGAGGTGGTCGTTAATCATGGTGACACAACCTGTTCCGGGCTTGCGTATTTTCGGCTTGTACGGAGTGAATTCGATCGGGGCGGTATCTTTCCTTGCCGACGGCTGAGCCGTCGGCATTTGGGCGTCTGTGCCGCCGATTTTGCGGTCTATATGCACCGCTGCCTGCCTTTGCATAGTATCGGTGATATGGCTGTAAATATCCAACGTGGTTGCTGATGACACATGGCCTATGGTTGCCGAGAGCGTTTTCACATCCATACCGTGCTCCAGCGCCATGGTCGCAAATGTGTGACGCAAATCGTGAAAGCGCACCTTTTTACAGCCTGCCCGTTCCAAGATCAGTTGTAACCGTTTTCTAACCGATGACGGATTTCTCGGTCTGCCGTTATCCGTCGGTGACGGGAACATCCATTCCGAATCCACCGTTTCTTCATACACTGCGAGAGTTTTGAGGAGTGACGGCGGCAGAATCACAGTGCGTATCGAGGCTTTTGTTTTCGGCTCCGATATAATCACCTCTGCCTTGATGATATATACCTGCCGTTCGATATGCAGCTCTCCTGTTTTGAAGTTCAGGTCACTCCATTTGAGTGCCAATATCTCACCGCGCCGCATCCCCGTGCCGAGCTCCAGCAAGAAGAGCTCATAGCAACCTTCTTCCTTTGCCTGATGCAGAAATCGGATAATTTCATTTTGCGTGAGCACCTGCATCTCCCGTGCTTTCTTCGGCGGCAGCTTACAGCCGACGGCGGGATTGGTGCGAATTAAGCCCTCCTGCACCGCCCGCTGTAAAGCTGTGCGGCAGTTGGCATGTATCCCCCTTATCGTTCTGTCCGAAAGTCCCTTTCCGTAGGTTTTTGCGTGCAGTTTTCTTCCGTCTGTCTTTTCCTTTGCGTAGAATTGCTGTAAATCCGACTGTGACAGCCTGTTCAGCGGAATTTTTCCGATTTCGGGAATGATATGATTGTAAATGCGGTTTTCATAGTCGGTTCTTGTGGTAATGCGGAGAGTGTGCCGGCAGTAGGTCTGATACCAGAAGTCGATCCAATCCCCGAACGGCATATCCGGTTTAATTTTATCGGAAGAGCGTCCGTACTGTTCTTTCAGCGCTTCGAGCTTAGTGGAACATTCTGTTTTTGTTTTCGCCGTTACGCATTTTGTAATAGGCAGGCTTTTCTCATTGTACCCGACAACAATTCTTCCTTCCCACCGACCGTCTTTACGCAGGCGTAATGTGCCCTCACCATTTTTTCTTTTTTTAGCGATTGGTATCATCTCCTTCAAGCATAATCTCATCCATAAAGCTCCCCACGATAGCGGAAGCGTTTCTCTGCATATCGGTGGTCACATGGGTGTAGGTGTCCAGCGTAAAGCTGGCGTTGGTATGTCCGAGGATTCCCGACAGGGTTTTCGCATCCACGCCGCCCGCCAGCGCGTGAGTGGCGAAGGTGTGGCGCAGATCGTGGAACCGAATCAGCGGAAGCTCCGCCTGTTTTAACAGTGTTTTTAATCGGTGGTAAGCATAGTCGGGGTGCATCGGTTTTTCGGGCTCATAGATATTCGGGAATATCCATTCGCTGACTGCCGTTTCTTTTCGCTTCCGCAAAAGTTCCGCAGTGCTCGGCGGCAGGACAATCGTGCGCGTTCCCGTCTCGGTTTTGGTTTCACCGATATTCAATCCGCCGCCTTTCTTTTTAGCAACCGAGCGCCTCACTTTCAGCTTTCCATTGTACGCATCGAAGTCCTCCCACTTCAGTCCGCAGATTTCACCCCGCCGCAGTCCTGTGGTCAGCTCGGTGTAGAAGAAATCGTACCACCGCTCATCCTGTCGGATGCGCTGCATGAATCGCTCAAGCTGTTCGTCATTGAGTATCTGCTTTGGCGGATAATTGTTTTTGGGAATCGTTGTGCCGACCGTTGGATTTTTAACAATCAGCCGTAGGCGCACCGCCATATCGAGCGCTTCGTGCAGCATCATATGAATACCGCGCACCATACTGTCGGCAAGCTCTGTACCGTGCAGCTTGTCTGGTTTCACACGACCTTTCTTTTTGACGGTGTTATAGAATTTTTGAAGTTCCTGCGTGGTCAGCGCCGACAAAGGTCTGTCGCCGAGATACGGTTTGATTTGATTTTTAATCATCGCTTTGTAAGAATCAAGCGTGCTTTCACGAATCGTGAAGATCATATATTCATTGATCCATCGGTCGAGCCATTCGCCGAGCGTCATATTCGAATCCTCGGTGAGGTCGGCATCGCGGTACATCTCGATGCAGTCGTGGAGCTTTACGATTAACTCCTTTTGTGTTCGGGCAAGCACATAGCGGTGAATCGGATCGCCGTTCTTTTTGTGACCGACAACGATGCGGCCTTCCCATCTTCCGTCTTCGCGCTTGCGCACCATACCGTCTCCCGACGGTCTTCGTTTTGCCATAGTATCACTTCCTTTCGCAGTACAACACAATACCACATACATGGCGGAATATCCAGCTAAATTTGCGGTAAAATTCGCAACCCCTAAATCAGCGAGGTTAAAATTCGAGCAACCCCTAAATCGCAGTTTTTGTTGCCATCCGTAAAAGCCCTGCAAACCCTTGTGCGGTCGGCGTTGCCGTCCGCTGTGAATCGAGTTGCGGGTCGCTTGCGACCCCAACTCTTTCTCCTGCTTATTTTCGGACGAGCCGTAAAACTGCCGTTAAACCGCCGATTTCCCGTGTTTGCGGCCAAATTCAGCGAGTTTTTTCAAAGCCGCCTGACGCCGAACTTCTTCGTGCAACCGTATCAGCTGTTGCTCGTAATACTGCTCCAATGCTTCCCTAATCGGGCGTATTGTATAGCGCAAATTGCCGTTGCGTTTTTCTCCGTTTTGGGTGATGACGGAAGTCGGCTCGGCAGTAATTAACTGCTTTTCAATCAGGCTGTCTACATATTTCTTGACGGTGTTTTTGCTCATGCCGACAGCGTTGCCAATCGTTTTGTAGCTTGGATGGCACTGAAATGTTTTCCTGTCCTCGCAGTACATCAGATACGCATACACTGCGATCTCACCAGTGCTGAGACCCAAGCTGAAAATTTCATTCGGCAGAGGAAAATAATCCCGGATCGCATCACGCTTTGGATATCGGGTGAATTTCAAATGTTGCCTCCCGTCTTTTCTTCGACCCATGCGCGGAATTTTTCTTTCGGTACGATGAGCCGTGAGCCGATACGCAACGACGGAAATCCTTTCTCGTGCATCAGCTCGTAGCTGCTTGAGATGGAGATGCCGAGGAGCTTGGCTACCGTTTCAGCATTAAGGAACAACGGCAGATCCTCATAAGCGGTGTAAACAGATTCTTTCATTGGTTTTTCCTCCTGTTAAATTCACACGGTTTTTCGCCGTGTTATGTAGAGGACTGCTGTTTTGCAAAACAAAAAGACCCGCACTTCAAATCACGACGCATAATTGCATCGACGATTATGTAAGTGCGAGTCTGAAACTCAAAATAAAAATATGTGTATTCAATTGTCAGTTACTTTCTTCATTTGCAGTATAACATACCGGAAAAATTTTGTCAAGTTTTTCACTTTCACAGTGTATATTCCGGCGCTTTTGCGGGAATACTGTTTTCTTTGTTTTCTGCGGTGCAGATTTTAACCGTGCTGGGTCGAACTGAAAATCGCAAGGCCAAACCGCGAAATCGGCTCGGCCTTGTTTCTGCAAATTCAATCCTCTGACGGCTCGTACAACACTTCGGTCATGATTCTCGCCGCGAGCTTAAAGCCGCTGATAAACGCTTCGCGCTCATTCATACCGTGCAGTTCCGCCTCGCAGTCTTTGAGCTTTTCAAAGGTTTCTTTTTGCTGAGCCGTAAGCGTCGGTATCAAGCTGTCCTGATGTCGAATAACATAGCTCAACACTTCACTGTAAGCACTCCCGCGCTTAAAACTGTGTTCGTGCGGAACGATATTGCCGTAGTACAGATTTTCAAGCGTTGTCATTTTCATTCCACCTCACATAAGAAGAGGGCGGCGCGTCATCGGTCAAACCCGACACCGTGTCGCCCTCACTTTTCATTTTCTCTGCTGCAATCAGCGCGTGTTTTACAAGCAGCATTTCAAGCCAAGTACGCTCGTCGTATTCCGACGGACGCCCATTTTGGAGGAAGTCTTTCATAACTTTTCCCAAGATACCGTACTTTTCTCCCGCACCTTCTCCTCGGTACAATTCTTCTAAACTCATCTGTGCCATATCCGCACCTCCTTTGCAGTACACAACAGTACCACAGTTCGGTGCGGAAGTCCAGAGATTTTGCGAAAAAACGCATATACTTTACAGCCATTCTTCAGGTATTAATTTTTTATTACCTCTCCATCTCTCAACAAGATGAACCGCTTCGATATTTCCCCAAATATCCGAATCGGCATGCTCAGTTATAATAATTTGAACAGCATAGTTGTTTTGTTTCAAATAACTATCAATTGCTGTGAAAATTTTCCTTACAGCCTCTTTGTCTTCATCTTTAATCTCTGTCTTTTCCTCTTCGGTATTTATTTGCTGTGGGAAATACACCTGGCTAGGCTGATCAAAAACAACAAAATTCGGAACTGCAACCTTTCCTCTTATTTGGAAAAAGTTTTGGAATGCCAGAATAGTAGCCAAATGATATGCCAACCAGTTTGAGGCACTACCGATCTCCCACAAATAATCATCTCTTCCCGATGAGCTCCTAACTTTTATCGTCAAATCCTTATCCAAAAACTGTACGGGATCATCGGGATGCTCGGCATCAAGAGTTTTAACAATTTCGCCGATTTTCTGATTTATGTAACTAATAGCCGCATTGATTTTACTACGTATTTGCGCTTCATTCACTATAGCGGAAAGCCCCTCTATTCTTGCTACCAGCTCTAATATTTGTCTTTCTAATTCTCCATCTCTTCCGATTTTGTTGAACGTTTGCAAGCTCGTTTCCATCCTTCCCAAAAAGCGAGAAATGCTGGAAAGAGTATATTTTTTGTCAGAATCACTTGCAATTTTTCCGCTTTCAACTGCTATACGTTTTCTCACAGCAGTCAATTTTTCAACAAGCTCATCGATGTCTTTTTGAACTAAGTGCAGTTCTCTATCAAAAGCTGCTGGCATAGCTTTAATACCATCTGCCGATTTTTCAATTTCGGCAATTGCTGCACACAGTGCATCAAGTTCAACTTTGGCTTCAATATGATCACTATTGCAAAAAGGACATGTTCCTGTCGTTGTAGCAAGTTCTTTCAACCACGTGGAAATTTCCAATCTTTGAAGTTGTATTTTAAGAGACCCTTCGTAATCTCCTAAAGAATCCTTCAACTGTAGCATTTCGGTGTATCGAGTTTGTAAAGCAAATAGTTTAGATGAGAGGCTTTGTTCTTCCTTTCTTAAGAAAACAAGCTCTGCAGACAAATCCCTAATATTTGTTGAATGCATTAAAGAATCAGTTGCACTTCTCTCAACAACTTGGCTTAATAAATCAACTTGCTCCTCAAATGTAGTAGCTTTGTCGATTCCATCAATCAAGCCCATCTCTTTAGCTTGCATTAACCAAGAGGATATTTCTTGTTTCCAATTTTCCGAAACTTCTTTTATTGCATCAAGCTCTCTTTGAAGTCTGTCTCGCTGTTTCTTAACTCTCTCTAATTCTTGTCGCGCAGCCAATATTTCCGGAGTAACAGCTCCCAGTGCGTACGGAAATATGTTAATAAGTCGTTGGCGATGCTCCATCGTGTCTGCTTTATAAAACATAACATCCGCATTAGCAACAATGTTCTGCGGCTGGAACAAAAATGCCATGAAATCTCGATATGACGGGCGTGATGAAAAACCATCTCTATTTTGAGGATCAACCGCCAAAAATGACATGGAAAAAAGCTCATTCAAAACGTTTTTGACTTCATCAACAGTAGTGTTAGCGATGATTTTTTCCGGAATGCTTAGCTCATTACCACGTAGAATATACATTTCCCCAGTGCTGGCTCTTTGTCCTGGCTCTTTTCTGCAAAGCAAAATTTGTCCACCGTCTAACGAAATCAGCACGCCAAACCAAGCAGTTGCGTTTCTTATTGTATCTACTGGTATTGTACACTTATCCGCTCCCAAACAATAATCGATAATAGGAATAATTGCTGACTTACCTGTTCTGGATGCACCGGTTATAATGTTGATTTTATCACTTTTAAAATCTACCGTCCTGAAACTATGTTCAGACTTCTTAGGCCACAAAACAACTTTATCTATAACGAACTTCATACCTAAAACCTCACCTTCATCCACTCACATATTTCAATAAGGGTTAATTCCGAACACCATACACCCAATTTCTCCGCCGAATCCAACATAACCTGAGTCGCTGATGGCAGCCCGGATTTTTTGGTATCAACTAACGCATAAACCATTGCCGTATCAAAATCCATTTTGAACAAATTCGACGAAACACCAATATTAAACGAGGTTAATGTGAGCTGTCTCAGTTCTATTGCTGCATTGTTTATCGAGTATAGTTCATCATTTCTTTTTTCTTTAAATAATTTTTCTGACACCTTTGATAGCCCCTTGCGTGTACCTTTTATGGTAGTACACAAATCATCTCTAAAGATTATGGGTAACACATAAAACAACAACGGGAACGGTGTTGGTGAACTATCTTTTGACTTGTAACCGCAAATAAAGCGCCAAAGAATCATAGCACCTATAGCTGGATTTTGAACCCGATATATCTCTTTATTCATCGTTTTCCTCCTTCAGCATATCAACATAGTTTGGATGCCATCCTATCTTTGGTTTTTCGCTCGGTTCATTTGCCAAGGAATGCAAGGATCCGCTACCAAAGAAAGATGGAACAGTTTTTCCTTGCAACAACCTATTGGCTACTGCAGTGTTACATTTTGCATATAACATACGTCCTTTGCCTACAGAATCACAAGTGGTTAATTCTGTAAGAGTTTTTTCGTTTTTCCATATACGTATCAAACCATCACTATAATCAGAAAAGCTCGAATCTGTAACCAAACCTTTCTTTGCCCAAGCAGTTACTTCGGCTTTTGTTCGCAAATAGTCACTTGCAGCACTAAACAATTCGGTAGAGTCCATTTCAATTAACTCTAACTGCTTAATATACACATCCCTTCGAGAAACCTCATCTCCCGTTTCCTGATCATTTGGAACTGAGGAAACAGCACTGAGAATAGTGCTTGTATTTCGACCTCTAACCTCTTTAAGCAGTGCCTCGGTATATTCGGTTGACTTAATATAAGCAGAATTGTTGGTCTTTGTATATTGATGTACTTTTTCTTGAACCCAACCCAACATATGAATTAGCAATTCTTCGCCATATTCAGGTGGGATAGGTTGCCTGTTAAATTTCGCCCTTAAATCCTCATCGTATGTTTCTTCATGCAGATCAAGTTCCATAGCAACAATGGTTTCTATTACCGAATCTTCGTTTTCTAAAGAAAAACAATGTGAAACATAGGGTAAACATTCTACAGATACATCGAATGATTTCTTGTCTTCGTTTAACAACACTTCTCGAGCTGCTTCTAACGCTTGTTTTGCCTGTTTCTTATCTTTGGCATCAAAAAATGACTGTGGGATCGAACCAACTGATAACTTATGTGCCGCAATAATCACATATCTTAAAACTAACTGTTTGGGAGGAAATTCACCTTCGTCTATATATTTGCTCCAGTTATATATGGTTTTCCAAAACGAAACAGCCTTGTTAGTTACTGGATTATTGGATGACAAAACACTTTTTGTCTGCTCAGCAATAACAGTTTCGTTGGTTTCTACAGCTACATCATCATAACCTTCAACGCTAACAACAACCTCGTCTGTAGAAATCAAATTATACAGGGCGTGCCTCACCTGTAGCATATAACCTTCTAATTTGTCAGGTACATGTGTTCTTTTACACATATTATCCCCTCCCTACGTTTGCTAAAAAGAGAATTTTTGCTGTTACAATTCAAAAATATTTTTATATCAAAACCCCATCGCAATGATCCACTTCGTGCTGAATGATCTGTGCCGTCCAGCCTGTGTAGGTCTTGATGCGGGTTTGCATATCTAATGTTTGATACTTGACCTTGATGGATTTATAGCGTTGACATGGACGTGCCCCTCCGAGAAGCGACAGGCATTCTTCCTCTGTATCGTAAGCACCGTCTTTTTTAATAATATCGGGATTAAGCATCACCGTATATACAGGAACTCGTCCGCTCTCATCAAGAAATGCGATGATGCGTTTTTAACATCGATCATATTCGCCGCCATACCTACACAGCCGTCCTTATGTACCATCGGCGTGTCAAGCAAATTCTGTGCGACCTGTAAATCTTCTTTTGTTGCAAGTTCCGACGTTCCCGCAAGAAATATCGGATCATGTATAATTTTTTTGACCATAACTATCCCCTAATTCTGCTCTTAAAGCAAGCATCTACTCGAATATCTAACAGCGCGTTTTGTATCTCGATATGTTATTTCGTTATCCAAGTTTGCTTTTAACTCAATTCATCAAGCAATACTTCAAAAAATGAGGATACCCATCAACCAATCGTAAACGCTTTTAACATAACTGTATTCATCAACAGGAACGCAATAACTTTCCTTGGCAAGCTTATTTGCAATTGAGTTGACTCTGAGAAGCCAATCGGTTTTTGCATCCTTTCCACCAGTGATATTAGCTTCCTCAGGGCGCACAAAGGTATCCTCAAAGAACAAAGACCAGTTCTTTCCGTTAAGAATTATTTGCTTACATTCAGAAAGCGTGACATAGTCCCAAATAGGAATATCAATTTCTTCTCCCGTGTTGGTTACGTGGATATACACGGCTTCGTCAGCCTCGCCTTTTGCACGAGTATAAATGCTTTTGGGAAGACCTTTAATTAACCAGCTCTCTCCAAAATAATCATTCAAACGCTCAGAGATCAACAGTTTAACCTTGGTCACAATTTCCTGAATCATAGAAACTGTCTCATCGTTGTACATCTTTGTTTCATTTTGCCAGAACTCTTCCAATCCTTCGGGAGTGAAATCGGGGCGCATATCAGCGATTGCCTTTTGATATGCTCTCCAGAAACGAGTATCAGCACCGCCACCGAAATATCCACGTAAATCTTTGCGCTGTTCTGTATTCAAATTGTTTATGTAGTCAGTGAGAGGCTTCAAGTAGTATTTGATGAGACCAAACATATCGTCCAATGCTTGCGTCTTGGGATTGATCATTCCTTTCTCAACAAGCATGTTTACAACATCATCTATAACGCGAACTACAGCTTGAATGCCGCGGTTCATAGTGAGCATTCCGTTGTCACTATCGCCCTTATCCCATTCCTCCAAGCATGTCTCTCTAATATAAAGCAAACATTTTTCGATGAATGGATAAAAAAGATCGCAGGTCTCCTGGTTGTCTTTGCAATCAAAGGTTCCTTCTTTTTGAAGAGCATTCTTCTTTCCGTAACTATCGAAGAATCTGCACTTCTTTAGAGCTGCTTGCAAAGATTCAACAGTAATACAGCGAGTAGGCGTAGACTCGTTTTCGCCAATGACAATTCTGGAGTTAAGAGGAGATGTTGATTCTTCTCCAAGCATCTGAGCAACCTTAGAACGAAGAGCTTGGCGTTGTTCTCCAAGATCCGGAGATTCCCAGAGCATGTCCGCATTCAAGGTTACGCGAAGCGATTTGGGGACAGCTTTTTGGTTTTCGTTGATATCCATAAAAAGTTTGATCTGTTCTGTACGGTCCAAGTCCACAAATGCAACGACAGGAATAGTGTTGGTTGCAGCATAAAGAGAATCCGAATATCCGTACAAACGATGCTGACCGTCAATAATATAGGCAGACCTATATCTCTTAGGAATGTGTAAGATACCAATCTTCGAAATGGTGTTATCCACTTTTGAAGAAGATTGGTCAAACGAAAGTCCCTTGCCATTGGTATCAATGCTAATGATGATGGAGTTGGGGAAATATCCGCCATCATTGATGAACGAACGCACTTCCTGAAGACGCTTCTTTTTGATCAATCGCTGATATGTTGGCATCATGTTTTTGTTCGCTTCAGAACGATGTAACACATATCCAATCTTCAGTAATTTTTCAGGTTCAATGGAAAAAGAATAGTATGTATATCCGCCCATTTTTCCCTGAATGGCGGGTACTCTATCATCCATATTTTTGATTTCTTGATTGGCAAAAAGGCTTCCCAAAAGTTGATATCTTGAGCACGAGCCCAGATGCTTCGCTAAATCGTAATAATATTCTATCGTTGTATCACTAAAATAGGCAATGCCAGCCTTGTCTAAAAGTGCGAGATCGCGACGATTCATAATGAAATTGTGCGATGCCCAAATAAATTTAGTTTTTCTACCAGGATATTGTTTGAGTACTTCTTTTCTTATTCCTGCAATCTTACTGCTAAAATCATTAATTTCGGCAACAAAACTGCGCTCGACCATTGCTTCGGATACGTGACATGTAACGATTAGAACAGTTTCTTCATCGACCGCGATAATGCCGATGCGTTCTTTTAAGTCATCATTGTTAAAATCATAAGAAATTTGGATCCCGTTATCTTCGTTAAGTCCGTTGAATCCCATACTCGCAAACAATAACCAAACTCGGTCTTCGAATTGTTCGCTTATAGGCTTCTCTTTGGAAATGCCAACAAATTTAGGGCTTTTATAATCTTTGCTCTTTTCCCATCCAGCATCAATGTACTCGGGAAGCTCAGACGCCAAGATTTTGAGTGAAACAAATATTTTCTTGTGATTTCTTTTTGCAGTATACAGTTGCTTGTCAAATACTATTTGTCCCCAATCTGTTCTTCCCATTATACATCTCTCCTTTCGGGTATGTTAGTGAAAATGTATTCTTGAACTTTTCCTCTAAAAGAGTTTGTTCCACCGATCAAACTGTTTCGCTCAAGTGTTATCATTCGCCCTCTACCTTCAAATATTTCCAAAATTGTCGGGTGTGCTGCATTTGTCATAATATAATAAGCCCCCACGTTATTAATGTGGTCAATTAACTGGGCTAATCTTCTTTGATCATCGAGTGAAAACCATGTAGAATTGTAACCTACAAAACCAGTGTCTTCTTTTGACACAGTGTATGGGGGATCTAAGAATACCAAATCGCCTGCAACTAAATTAGGTTGGATAGCGGCAAAGTCCTGGCATGTAATATTAACACCATTAAGCTTGGAGCCAACATCTAATATGCGTTGGCAATTAAGGGTTACTTCCTTTTTCCCATAGGGAACATTATATTTCCCTTGTTTGTTTACTCGATAAATACCATTAAATGATGTTGCATTTAAATATAAGAATCGCGCTGCTTTTTTATATTTTCCTCTTGGTTCGGTGGCCCTAATATCGTAATAACTTTTTTCGTCAGTTTTATATTCCTTGAGATATTTTATAATTTGTTTGGGATTATCTCTTACAGCACAAAAGGCGCTTACTAATTCTCCGTTAAGATCCGATAAATATCCATTGTGTGGGATGTTTAAGGAGAAGAAAATAGATGCTCCCCCCATAAAAGGCTCATAATAATTATTATAGTCAAGTCCATCGATGAGCTGTGAGACATGTGGAATAAACCATGATTTACCCCCAGCCCAACGTATAAATGATGTTATTGTCGCCATTAGAAATTCCTCACCAACTCTATAAGATAATATTTTGCTCTTGTATATGCGATGTAATTCATGTTTTCCGTTGCGGCTGTATTATGTATGTAGATTACCATATTGGATTCCAAGCCTTTATATTCTTCGATAGAATACACTCCTATTTCGGTATCGCTACAAGGATGTCCATTAACGAATTTCCATTTTGCCACACCATCAGGGAATTCGCTCAGCAATTTTTTCTTGTTGTCAGTTATAATAACCAGAGAATCGTTCTTCAAATATTCTTCTTCAAGATAACGCCTGAAAAGGGTTTCGAGAAGTAGGATTAGTTGTCCGTGCTCGGATACCTTCTCAGTAATAGGGGTAGGACCTTCAACAGGATTTGCAACCATATCTGTTCCAAGGTTTGTTTTATCCGCAATCCAGTTGTATATGTTTGCGGTGTTTCTGATATTTTCTCGAAGTAGGAAGGGGGCATCTTGGATACCAAAACCGTCTCCAAAACTGTCCTCTCGCAGCACTTGGACATCATCGAAGAAAATGCCGAGACGAGACTTTTTATCATCGACCAACAACTTTCTTACTATGCTTGCCCACTCCGAAGTGAAGTCTTGTGCTTCGTCTACAAATATAGCATCATATTTAGAGCGGTCCGCTATAAAATTGTTGCTCAATCCATCGAATGTTGGTTCGTGAAAGGTATCAAAGTCATGTATCACATTTTGAAATAACGAACGAACGTCTTTTACATCAACAGCCTCACCTATATGGACTCTTACCATTTCAGCAAGTGGTTTGGAAGCGCACACGAACAATACTTCTTTTCCAGATACTTCAGCTGCATATTTTGCCATTTTCATAGCAATCCATGTTTTCCCGGTTCCAGCGCCTCCATGCATATAAAACTGCTTAACGTTTGAAAGTAAATATATGTAATTATCTTGCACACGATTGATAACATTCAGTTGTTGATCCTTATATCGAACAAGTGCACCAGCCGCGGCAGAAATTGCGAGTCTGTCACGAATCAATTCGAGAAATGCTCGGTGTTGACTTATTGGGTAAAAGCGTCTGCCATATGAAGTTCCTCCCCATAAACGAAACATCTTTTTGATACGATCATAGAGGTTATTGAGATCGTTACTATCTATTGTGCATTCACGGTCTCGATTGCTGAGTTCCACATCTTCACCTATAGGATAGAATGGGAAAATAACACCCGCCCCAAAGGTTCCGGAATACCTCATGTTGTACTTGTTAGAAAAGACCTTGATAAAATAATACATGTTCTTTTCTGCTTGATCGTATGGGGACATATTAAGCTTTCGCTCTCCGTGAACTGCATCCAAAAGATACCAAATATTATCCTCGATTCGAATACCGTTTCCGCCCTTTACCTCCAAGCAAAGAAAACCATAATCCGGGCTTACAACAACAAAATCGGCTTCAGATTTAACCAAGCGTCCGCCAGTATAGCTTGTCCAACTCACAGAGTAGAACACATCGAAGGAATCGGGAAGCTGGTTCTTCAGTTCCTGATACACAATTCGTTCTGAATCCGTAGGCATATATTCGTTGATATTTTTCGGATACATATTTGCCATAATTACATCTCCCAAAAACCAATAGTTGGTGTTTCGGCACCGTCTATTGAATACAGATATTTTCTTCCAAGATCTGCGTTAAAGTGATTGCACGAGATTTCCGGAATGATTAAACATGCGCTACAAGCAGTATCGTCTCTCTCCGTGCAAATCGGATCAAACACACAATTTTTGGTCTCATCAAATGCTTTTTTCAAGAAATAAGCATAGTTTGTTTCAGCCATACCAGATAATGCACCAAGAGGGATGCCTTGGCTGGTCTGAGCATAAATGAATATACTTGCTGTTTCGACAATGATTATTTCTGTCAAGGAATTACTGGAAAGACCGCTTAATTCACCGGCTGCATTCATAAACGCATGTGACATTGAGTGGAGCAACGCAAAAACATTCTTTGTGATAACTTCGCTCTCATCAATTTCCCCAAACATAGAAATTACGTCACTATGTACGTACTCCGCAAACCATTTTTTTACGGATACTTCATCGTCAAGGTCAGGCAGTTGCTCTTCGAGGATAATATCGTTATCATACAGCCACTCAATGATTTTTCTTCGATCAATCTCAAAAAGGATACCCTCTGTATCCAATTTTGCGCCGTACACAAGATTTGCAGTTCCGTCACGTGTTTTGTCGTAGGCATTGAGTTTTAGTCTACAACGTGGGTTATTGCTGGAAGCAATTTTCGGATCAGCGCTTCTTCGAGTATAGCCATAGGTGCAGTTAAGAATTTGAATATCGCAAGAAACTTGCATATTATTGATTCCTAACTTGGCATTCAACTCATATACCTCATCGGCGGAATCAATAAACTCCATTTCAAGTTGGCGCTGAATTGCTTCCTCCAAAGTTACAATTCTTTTGGCATATTTGAGTGTGTCATACTGCATCAATTTGAAGGAAAAATGACCGAGCCACTCAGTATACCCAACAGGATCTTCTGATTTTCGCTTTGAAAACAAATCGTCACACTGTGCAACATATGTTTCAACGCTTTTTTTGTTGGGGTTATCCTGCATAAGTTTATTAACAGCACTTTCAAACTGGTCCGCCGGTATTAAACCGATATCTATCAAAGAACGCACCTGTTGTTCGAACTGAAGCCTCTGGGCATCGCTTTTAAATGCATCGCTAAACGCCAAATCGATATTGTTTAGAATCTCTTCGTAGTCATCAGCAGATATCTTATCAAACCAATGGGATACGATCGTTTTTTGAGCGTCCAATCCTTTTTTATAAAACCGTCCACAACGTTCGTCCACCAAATTTATTACTCTCAAAGTAAAAGGCTTGTAATTTCGTCCTGAATTTGCGTTGTCAGGAACAAGTCTTGAATTGCACGTAGGGCATGGCAGCACAAACTCTGCAGGCTTATCAGCGAGACCGCTTTTATAAAGCATTTTATACTGTGTTTCATTAGGACGATATTTAAATTCTTTTACGCCCGGCACATAGGGGATTTTTATGGGTTGCGCATGACCACACTCGCATGCATAAATCATCTGGAGCTGTTTTACAGCCCATTTACCACATTCCTTACATTTCCAAGTATACTTATCTACATCCGATGGATTTCTAACATCAAAAACCGTTCCACATGAGCTGCAATAGAACACCAATGGCGACATTTCGCCAATAATATCCGGAATGCCTTCATTACACGCAGCTTCTACGACTGAAAATGAATGTGTGCCTCGAGTAATATCAAATGCACTAATATTGCCTCCGCGATCCCCAAACAACTTTATTTGGCGCTTTATTTCTTCCTCGATAAAGTCTTCGTAGATGTCGGACATCTTGATATAGTTCCAATTCTTGATCCTTGCAGAAATGGCACGATCAGAATCGCCTTTTTCGGATATCCACATATCGGGTAAAAATCTGTATACCGCTTGTGTTTTACTTCTTTTCATTTTTCTCACCTCAGATCTTTATCTCAATCTGTTCTTCTGTATCGCGCAAGCTTGTCATAGGAGTTTTCTTGCCGCGTGAGAATTTTCCGATAGCGTCAGAAAGAGAAAATTCATTTGTGAAGTTACCATTTTTGATTCCGGAAAGGATGTTGTTTGTTTCTTCAGCTATAATTTCTTTGTAAGCAAGCGACATCTTTTCTTGGTTGTTGCAACCATAAGCATTTATCAACTTCGAGATAACATCGTCAATATCGATATCTCCGGAACGCAACAACTTTTGCACTTTTATAGCTTGATGCAAGCTATCGGTGCCTGTAGTGATTGTATAGTGTTGTCTAATCAATCCGGACAGCAATCCTGGCAATGTGCTATAAATAGCATTCTTCGCCCAACGATTTATCGGAACTGCTTCAACCAAATCATCTCTGTTTTGATGGAAAATCACAAAATTCTTCAAGTATGAACGGTCACGTACTCGCATCAAACGGATAATATCAATTACTATACCCGTGTGTTTGCGTCCGGTACGAGAATATGCCTGAATATACTCGGCGTTATTATTAGGCATACCAAAGAAATACATAATATTGAACGAATCCTCGTCCACACCATGCGAGATCGTACTGGTTGCCAATAACAAGTTGGTGCTATCAAAATTTCTTCTATTTGCATGAATATCAAACAATGTCTTTCTCACCGTTTGAAAATCCACATCACTGGTCATTTGCTCAATGACATATTTAGGAACGCCCTTTGCCTCCAGATAGTTGTTTGCCTGGTTTTGGAAAGCGTTTTCAAGTTCCATCGCATCTTGCTTACGGTTGTTGTAAACCAGTTCGATCCAGTAATCATATAACATTTCCTTGTACTCATCGATGCTGCCAACAAATCCTGCATCACATAGAGCGGCATAACTCTCATCTATGAATTGAATCATTCTATAGACAATGAGCCTCATAATATATACAGATTCCCACATGCCATCTGTAATAGATCTTCCGTAAGGCGCATAACCGATCAATATACGAGTTATGTCGTTTTCGTCGGTATATGAATAAAAATCCTCTCCGGATTTAGCAGAAGGATATTCACAAGGGAAACGCCGTCCCTCCATGTGATACAAATTCCATATGTGAGCTTCATACATGGAAATTGTCGCAGTTGCACCCACAAAGCGAATAAGTTTACGATGAGCTTCTGGAACAAGTTCTTTGGCATAATAACTCAAAAAAGACTCATAGTGAGCATCAAATGTTCCAAGGCTCTCTTTGACCAAGTGCATCTCATCTTGAATAAATAAGGTTGGGATAGGATCCTTCAGCAACCCTACATTCTCAAGGGAATTGTTATTACAAGCAGAGCAAGAACATCTTGAAGTGCTTGAAAATCCATGAACGGGGCATTTTTTCTTTACCTGACCAAACAGCATCTTGAAATCATTGCTTGTGCCAAGCATAGCCATTTTATCTATCGTGCTAACCACAATAGAGGGCAGATATCGATATATTTCATTATCAACGATCATTAGCGGGAGCACATTTATAGGACAATCGGGATTGCCGCAAACATGCTCCAATTTCCAATTATCACGGTTGAATCGAAGATTAACCTCTTTCTTGCCACAGAAGGGGCAAGTGTCTATAAAGCGATAATAATCATTCAATGTTTCCTGATCGCTTTCGAGAATAAGATCTTTTGATTTATTCTTTTCTCCGCGTTCGCTCAAACGCTCATAAGCATCAATTTTGTTAGGTGTGTTTCCTTTTCCGACAAAGAAGCCCACCTGAAACGGTGTCTTGTGAACAAGCTCGGGAATAGATTCGCGGACAACGTTTGCTTTCATCGCAATTGTCAGCACACGGTCCAACTGCTGTACAGCAAGCAATCTTAGAGGATATTTAAGAAAAGCCGTAATTCCTTCGTTTTTTCCGCGCAGGCGATCAAAAAACATATTGAAAACGCATGCACCGAGAAAAGCCTCTGTCTTACCACCACCAGTGGGGAAATACAGAAGATTTGCCATTTCTATATCGGCTTCGGCAATGGTCCTGTCATTCTTATATTCACTTCTAATCATTTCACAAATCAGCGAGACTATAAATACGATCTGGAACAAACGCCAACCGCTAATCTGTCTATGCTCGCCAGCAAGTTTTGTCATAAAAGTTTTGTTCATATAAACAAAGGCTTTTTTGACATAATCTTTATATTCGATTTGTTCGATTCCTTTTTTGAAACGAGCAATTTCACGACCGTATTCCTCTAACGCTGTTCTGAATTTATCTTTTGCGACATCACTGGGGAATCTCGTTGTATTAAATTCGTTTGAACATTGTTCGTAATCAGCTTTCATTTCTCTGTAAATGCAATTAAGGTTGCCTACAGGATCTTGAATAAGCTTTTCAAATTTAACATATTCGGTCAATCCGTCTTTGGTTTTCAAACGCTTTTGATAGTACCGAGGGATATTATCAGTGCGAATGGAATTGTCTTCGGGGCAGTACGAAGCGGACGTATTTTCGGCAACAGCATATACCAAAGAACGAGTTTTATAACTGCTTTTGAAGTAGTCCAAATCTATATTTTTGAACTTAACAGCTCTGTTTCCGACGATATCCATACCGGCATTGAATACTTTGGGCAGATAGCCAATATTGCTTTTTCCGTTTACAGGGGTCTTATTAACCATCTGCATCAAGAAGTGGTAGGAGTCACCCTCGTCAATAACCGTACAATATATATCGATAATCCAACGAGGATATACAAATTCTTCACTTCCACCAGTCACCAAATAAAAGCGTTCTTTATCCACCAAGTCAAACAAAGATACGCGATCACTTTTGATCACCTTAATCTCGTTGCTGATTTTATCGGCAAGCTCGGAAAGACGTTCATTTATTTGCTGCTCCAAATGGATTTTGGATTCCTGAAGAGAGATTAGAGGAATGGAAATTCCACCTTTCATTTCATCTTCAATCTTAATTTTTTTATACGTCAAAGGAAGATAGAACTTGTCTTCAGGGTGAGCATCGCAAAGTTGCTGAATATTGGTATATCGAACGTTATCCTTTTCCGAATACTTTTGCAGCAAAAAAGCAACTGTTTTATCATAGTCAGGTTCTACTGTATAAAACAGGAGACCTTTTGGGACTACCTTGAGCACACCTAAAGGATTCTTTTTCACAGCAAAAGAAATGCTTATAGACGGAACGCTTTCAAAACGAGTGGTGCTGTTTTCTGCGTAGCCACCATCAAATCGCTGCTCCATTCTATTTTCAGCTAACATACCAACCATAACACGATCAGCAGGAGAATCATCAACAAAAGTCTCCGCAATATCTTCTCCGGAGATTCTTTCGATGTATTTGGATACTATGTAATCCGCTAAAATATTATAATTATTTGCCATATTATGATCCTCCTGTTGAGTACCCAGATTGTTGTTTATTTGTTCGATTTTGTCCACCATGCAGGTTTATAGTTGGACTGTTTGCCCGAACCATAAGCACCAGTAGCACCATATAATTTCATAGCTTCCGTTACATACGGCTCTAATTTCTTTTTTTCTCCAAGAACCCAAAGACAGCCATTCCATCCACGACAATCTATTGTGAAAAAGCCTTTGCTTTCAAAATATTCTTTTAGGGAAAGCTTTTTCTCGGTTGGAGGAGGATTTTTTGCAACAGACTTAGCCTCCATAGGTTTAGTTGATATCGGAGGCACTTTATCAGACTTAGGAGGTTCGGAAGAAATGATTTTATCTATTTTGTAGGTTAAAGGAATACCGACAAACTTAAATGTTTCTCCGACCTTTTTCCCAATAATGCTTTTCTGCTTCGGGTATTTTGCAACATCAATGGTAATAGTGGTAGGTTTTTTAGAGTCTTGGATCGTTGCTTGAATCGTAACATGGTCTGTAACCTCTTGGACTAAATACTCTTTGGTTGTTGCAAAAGAATTGTTACTTGCTGTTCTTGAACTGGTATTGCTGTTGGTCTTGGCAGGTGCTGGCGAAGTGCGTACAGTTGATACAATGCTCCTATCAGATTGCTTCTTTATGATTTCTTCCATAGGAGAACCAGGGTTTAAATCACTTATAACATATAGCACATCACGCGCTCTTGAACACGCAGTATAGACAGCTCGCATTTGGCTTTGGACTGCAGTTTGTTGGTTCTCGGGCATATTTTTTATGCTGGTCCATGTTTTGATTTCTCCGACAACCTCGCCGTCCACATTGACATAATTATAGGGGTATAGCCCTGCTAAAATAACAGCCTTAAAATCCAATCCGAGTGAAGATTCAATCGTGGATATAATCACTCCCGAAATATCACCTTGTCTTGCTTTAATATGACTTCCTTCGTGCTCATTAATAATCATCGAATAAGGAATCCCCTCCTCATCAAGACCTTGCTGAAGCCAATAGAGAAAATAATATTTATGGTATGGAACTTGCCTATACGGGAAAAGCACAGCTATATCGGAATAACTGATCTTATACTTCGTAGATATTTCTTTAATCGCAGCAACTACTTGCTTTTTAATGTCAATACGTTGAACTCCGGTTTGAACTTTTAGAGCCACTGTTGGATTTGTACCTATCTTAAACGAGTTGTATTCATATTCAAGTGAATTGATCAAATCCAACATGGAGAGACGCGTATTCATATGCTGCAACATATGAGAAATGTATTCTCCGATTTCCTTACTGTTCCTATAGTTCTTTTCGATATAGCGAACACGTCCTGTAAAATCCAAATGAACACCGTTTATACGCTTCCACGGAGCATCGCCTTTTCGGCTCAATGCTCGAACGGCTTGATTCAAATCTCCTGCCATTAAAAATACGCGATCTTCATCTTCTTCGAGTAAACTATAGCACAGTTCAAGATAGAGAGGATCAAAAATTTGAACTTCATCTATGAAAATTGCCTTAAACTTAAGATTAACCTTTCCTTGCTTAACCCAATCTATGCACTTTTGAATTTCTTCATCTGTTGCAATGTTTGTTTCACAGTGTGAATGGAGGCATTCTTCATAAATCTTTTTGACGAGCTTATGAAAAGTCATAATAAATAGATTATCATTTTTTCCAAAATTCGCACAGTTCCTTTTGAAATTATATGAATCAGCCAAATTGTTGTTATAGCACGTTAAAAGAACTTTTGAGTCTTTATATAAGCTGGCATATTTGAACGCTTTTGAAAGTAGCAACACACTCTTTCCTGCACCTGGATTGGCAAGAATAACTCTGTGACCTTTACCCATATCATTAACGACACCAACTTGATATTCGTCTAGAAAAAAGGTTTTATATTCAACTTCTCTGCCTGTAATTCGCAGATCAGCATCAGTCACAAAAGTCTTTTTCTCCGCAATTCGGACATTTTCAGTCTCGTTCATAACGACCGTATATTCAGGAGCTAATCTCTCGAATATTGCACGGCATTCTGCAGTGGATAAAGTCTTAAAAGTTTTATCGTACGGACATCTAATTCCATCAAACATCCGAAGATCTTCGATTCTTTTCTCCTTACCACTCGAGGTGATAGGTCTAAACGAGTCAAAAGTAGCATAGTTCAGCAATTGCGTGAGTTCTTCCGGAGACACAGAGGCTTTACCCGCGATCTCATCAGGAAACATAACAATATGTTTATATGGGAACTTTAACGCTTTATTTTGACCGTTTCTAACAATCAGCAATTTTGAATCTAGCAATCGCTCCTGGATTTTTCCCTCCACCATTTCAACATAATTACGGTAGAACACCACAGGCAAAGCACTAATCTTTCCAGTATAAATAGAAAACGTAATTAACCCCTTATTGGGAGAAATATACATTCCCAATTTGATCTTTTCGCTGCTCAGCCCCAACGGATCAATTCCAACAGCAATATGCCCACTTTGAAAATTACGCGCAGCATATCTTAATAATGCTTTTTCGGCTTTCGTAATATGCTCTTTCCGCTCGTAATCTTGTGGCCATAACCGGATTGACATTTTCATACCTCGTTTTCTATGTTAGTTCTAATACCGCTACTGATTTGCGGTATGCGATACACTTCAAAAAAGCAATTACTTTCTATATAATTTGTCCAGAGTCTTACCGTCCTTGTCTTTCCATTCAACCCAGCCATTAGAGCTGCCACCCAAAACAAACATTGCAGCAGAACTAGGCGATGTAAAAGAAACAGAAACAGTAAGCTTGTATTTGCCATCAACACAAACAATATCGCCATTAGCAAAAGCGGTTTTTCGTTGTTTCTCCATAACTGCGGAATGGCATTTGCGGCTCATGTCAACTTCCGAACCTTCCAAAACCTCAAAATTTTCACCATCATAAACACCAAAAGCAAGTGTACCATTTCTAGTGGTATGCAAGGTGTTTACTTCATTTAACGTAGACTTACTGTTGTCCATCTTGTACCCCTGTGTTGCCATGATGAACTGTATTTCTTCGTAGATCTCTTCTATCAAAGGTAGGTCATATTCATCAATCTCATATTTCGGATTAACAGAATTTTCGACCTTATACCGATTCGAGTCGTGAGCTTTATTGATAGCGTAAGCTTCAAGACCACTAATCATATCAAGAGAAAAAGTTTTGTTATCTGCTAAAAACATGATCGCTTTATTCCAGAAATCTTTAGAACGATTATGGTCATCAAGACGTGCAACCCCATTTCGCGTTTGTCCCACATAAATCTGCGCAATTTTGTTATCATCGTTCTCACTAATCAAATAGTAAATACCCGGACGATTGATTCCAGAAAGTTTCTTTGCTTCGGAAAGCAGCGGCCGCGGAACAACATATGTAGTCATAGTAGATAAATGGCGGCGAATAGAACGAACACCGTCAGGCTGACCATTGTGGTATATAGTTTCAAGCTTTTTACTGATAGCCATATTATTGTCCCTCCTGTGTCGGCACAATTTCAACAATATCATCCATCGTACAATCAAGTGCAGTACATATTTTCACAAGAACATCGCTGCTGACAACGGCGCCGTCCTTACCCATCTTGGTGATGGTAGCGATGCTGATGCCGGCTTTTTCGGCGAGTTCTTTCTTTTTCATATCACGGTCGATTAAAAGCTTGAATAATTTTTTATAGCTTGCGGCCATTGTATTACACCTCATACGCAGTTATAAATTTGGCATTTTACCATTTTCGTCATTATACCACATTTCAGACTGAATATCAACGGCTTTCGGCATAATAATACTGCGATTTCAGTATTTCTCGGTTTTTGTCGCAAATTTACCATTCTATGCCTTATTCTTTCGTAATCCCTTTTCTTTGTCTACTGCGGTGCAAATTTTGACTTGAATCAGGGGTTGTTCAGAGTTATAATAACCGTATAAAATGCGATTGCCTCTCGAGTGATAACGAAAGGCGTGTAGTGTGTATTATTCTGCGGAAATTGCTGTTGACCACATAACAGACCACCTACCGTTTCGGAGCATTCGGAAACAGTGGACTGGGGAGCGCCGAAGAGTGCGGTTTTCCGAGCGGAAAGGGGTGGAAAAAGCTATTTTTAGCGGAAATTGCCCTTATAGGTTCGTTTGGGACCATCAGGCCGCAGGTTCGAACCCTGTCACTCGGACCATATCGAGTGTTCATAACAGATTTGAGTTATGGACACTCGCTTTTTTGTTTTCCGCACAACCGAATATTGCTGTGGGTTATATGCGGTACATGGGGCCTGCTATTATTTATTATATCGCTAAGTGGCTTTTGCCGGCCGGATATTTTGGGGGATGAGAGTATGCTTACACTGAGAGAAGAAATTTTAAATCTTCTGGAATCGCCGGAGCTTTTGGAGTATCTGCTGTCAAATCCGGAAAGGCTTTGTGAATTTGACTATGCGAATATTATTGCCGGCGCGCCTATAGGACTTGCTGAGAAGCGGGCGCTGCTTGAAAAGCTGAAAAACAGTGCGGAGTTGCGCAGAGAGCCGGATAAAGTTGCCGATTATATTGCCGCTCTGGATTCTGCAACGGCGGCTCTTGAGAACAGCGGCAACGAAACCGTGCTGTCCGTTGTGCTGCGCAGATGCGGCGTTGACAGCTTTGTTGACGGCGCTTATTATGCGGCATCTGCGGAGTCTGCGCGAAGGGCAATCCGTGAATATGTTTCGGAGTGCAGTGACTGCGATTGGGGTCATATGTACTGGGAGATGAAGCTGTATCGGCGGTCGGATGCATCGGAGAGCGGCGGATTTATGCGGACGGAGTATATTTATATCGCCGAGCCGAATGGGGAGATTCAGTATTTTCTGCACAATTACGGCCGTCGCGGAAAAACTAAATATTATACTCGGGCGGAGGAGGCGTTCGGGGAGAGATCGGCGGATCTGAATCTGCCGGTGCCGTATCGCCCGGGAGATATTTTGAAAATCGACTGTTCGCCGTATACGGACGGCGTGCATTATTGCATATTGACCGAGGTTGGCGACGACTGCTGCGGCGTTCGGTGCATGTATCCGGTTTTTGACGGGCGCATCGGTCATGGTGCGTTGAAGCACGGCAATTATATTTCCGAGAGTGCCTGTGGCATAAAGCAGTATCTCTCGCCGCTGTATCGGGCAAGGATATGCGTTGAAGAGCTCCCCGAAAGCTGCCGCTTTATGAAATCTCTTCGCGTGAAGCTCCGCAGCGATCCCGACTTCGGAAAAGCTATATCTCAGGTCGGTTCATATCTGAAGTTCCGGCAGTCGTGAAAATTTAATGCGGTTTCGCACTTGCGTTATTTCTTCGTGACATCTGATATCCGATGTGACAAAAATGGGACATCCTCCGTGCTATGATGAGCCTCGGGAGGCGACAAAAAATGGACGATAAAGCAATCCGCGGCATTTTGATAGAGTGGCTGCAGGCGAACTATCCGGAAGGGCGTATTTATCAGGAGAAAAGCAACGGCGAATCGGTCTGTGATGTGATGCTGGTCAGCGATTGCTTGACCGGATTTGAAATCAAGAGCGACCGCGACAGCTATCGCAGGCTGCCGCGTCAGGTGGAGTATTATCAGCAGTATTTCGACTATAACTATCTCGTAGTGGGCGAGAGGCACGGCGCTTCTGCGGGCGCGAAGATTCCCGATAACTGGGGGATTATTGTTGTCTGCGAGGATGGAATAAATCTCAAACGCAAGCCGAAATACGGTTCGCCCAGGCTTGAAAAACAGCTTCGCATACTGTGGAAGGCAGAGCTTAACAACATACTCAGCAGATTGAATGTGCCCCTGATGACTTACAAGAGCAAGGATTATATAGTGCGCTACCTTGCCGAAACGCAGGAGAGCAAAGAGCTGCAGGAAAAAATCCATGAGGGCGTGGTGTATGAGCTGCTCCACAGAGATTATGACACTTTGGGTATAGGCGACCCTACGGTAAGCGGCGAAGCAAAAGATAGCAGCATCTACTGCGAAATGCCGGTGTCGGAGATGATAGACACTCTCTCGGAGCAGGATCTGCAGCAGTTCACCCTCGACCATTGGATTGAGCTCTATGCAAAGGCGAGAAAGCTGAAAGAGGCAAAGGTCTACAAATACAAAAAGCCGGGGAGAGAAAGAGTAAGCTCGGTTGAACATACTATTAAATATAAAGATATAGAAGTGACCCCCGGAGTCCCGTGGATGGACAGGAGAATAATCAACGAGTTTATTTTTTATCTGATAAACGGGTATGAAATCTGGGAATCCAAAGGAAGGCAGAATTACAATCTTGTCAACTATGAACCGAATACGGGCTATTGGTTCATCCCGGATAAGGGGTATTACAGCGGCCTCTCAAGGATTGATTTTGAATACGGGATACCGCAGTACAATGCGCTGTATATCTTTGAGTCGATGCTCAACATGCGCGAGATTCGCCGCGATACAAAGAAAGAGACGGTTCTGATTCTCGAAAAGCGGGACAAGATTCTCGAATTGTTCAGAAAATGGCTTTGGGAAGACGAGGACAGACGCTGGGATGTTGAGGAGAGCTACAACAAAATATTCGGCGGACTCTGCGTAAAGCACTATGACGGCGCCAATCTGTCGTTCCCGCAGATGAGCGAAGAAATCAAACTCTATCCGTATCAAAAGGACGCCGTTCAGAGAATAATCAACGAGAAAAACACGCTGCTCGCATTCGATGTCGGCGCGGGAAAGACATATATCATGATTGCCGCAGCGATGAAGATGCGGCAGATGGGGCTGTCCAGAAAGAATATGTTCGTCGTGCCGAACAACATTGTCGGACAGTGGGAGCTGATTTTTCAGACAATGTATCCCAAGGCGAACCTGCTGTCCGTGAATCCCGGCACATTTCAGCCGGATGTGCGCCAAAAGGTCTTAAATCAAATTGTAAACGGGGACTATGACGGAATCATCATAGCGTACAGCTGCTTTGAAATGATACCGCTTTCGTCCGAATGCGTCCTGACTCAGATGGAGGATGATCTGTCAAAGATCGAGGATATGATGGCGCTCCTGCGCCAGGTCGTTGGGTTGGGAAAGGAGCTGAACAGGGTTGAGGAGGGAATACGCAAAACCGCACATCAGCTTATCATGTCGATGCAGAGTACAAGAACCGAGGTCACATTCGACAAATTGGAGATAAACACCCTCTTTGTCGATGAGGCTCATAATTTCAAGAACATTCCGATCGACTCGAGGCAGAAAAATATAGCGGGAATAAATCTCAGGGGCTCGCAGAAGTGCCTGCATATGCAGCGAAAAGTGCGCTGCGTTCAGGAGCAGAACAACGGGGGCGGCGTAGTTTTTGCAACCGGCACGCCGCTGTGCAACTCCATCTCCGACGCCTATGCCATGCAGATGTATCTTCAGCCGGATGTCATGAGAAGAGCCCATTTGGATGTGTTCGACAATTGGGTCAAGTCATTCGCCCAGCCTGAATATGTGTGCGAAATCGATGTGGATACTTCGAATTTCAGGATAGTCAAGCGATTTGCGCGCTTTTTCAATCTCCCGGAGCTTTCCAGGCTGTTTGCAAATATCGCGTGCTTTTATGCCGTGACCGGCAGCGGAGATCTGCCGGAATTCAACGGCTATGATGATATTTTACTTGAGAAAAGCCCGCAGCTTCAGGAATATATGAATAAGCTCTGTGAGCGCACGGAAGAAATACGCAAGAAGAAGATAGACAAGGGCTATGACAACATGCTGAAGGTCAGCACGGACGGGAGAAAGGCGGCGCTTGATCTGCGTCTGGTCGGCTGCGACGAACTGCCGGAGAGCCGTTATAGAAAGACGGATGTATGTGCCGAGCAGGTGATGAAAATATATGAGGAATATCCCGGCTGCGCACAGATAATTTTCTGTGATTACTCCACGCCGAAAACCGGACAGTTCAATGTCTACTCCGAAATGAAGAGCCTTCTTGTGGAAAGAGGCCTGCCGCAGGAGGAGATAGCTTTCGTCCACAGCTACACATCGGAGGCGACGAGAGTCGCGCTCTATGAGAAGGTCAACAGAGGAATCGTCCGCGTGCTTATCGGCTCGACATTCAAGCTTGGCATAGGCGCAAATGTGCAGACAAAATTGAAGGCGGTGCATCATCTGGATGCCCCGTGGCGTCCTGCGGATATGGTTCAGCGCGAGGGCAGAATCATGCGCAAAGGAAACCTGAACGAAGAGATACGGATTTTTCGCTATATCACAAAGGGCAGCTTCGATTCATATTCGTGGCAGATTCTGGAGACGAAGCAGAGATTTATCTCGCAGTTCCTGAGCGGGTCAACTTATCAGCGCTCGGCGTCCGATCTCGAAGAAAATGTGCTGACATATGCTCAGGTAAAAGCTCTGTCCATTTCCGAGCCCCTTATGAAGACGCTCGCCGAGAAGCAGAACGAGCTGCGGCACACGGAGATTCTGTCCTCCGCTTTTGAAAAAAGCATTAACGATGCGAACAGGTCGGTTGAAGAGAAGAAGAAAATGCTTGCCGATTTTGATGCCCGTCTGCGCAATACGGTTAAAAACGAGGAATATCTGCTTGGATTTTCCCGCGAGCAATATAAGCAGGGGGTCGGTAAGATAAAAGATTTCCTCTCCGAGAGCGTGATTCGCAAAGAAGAGCCGATGCCCGACGATCTATTTGTAATGGATTTTGCAATATCCGTGCCGGAAAATCAGGATGAAAAGAAGCCGTATCTTTCGCTCAAACGCCTTGATACTGTATACCGCTTGGAGGTCGGTCAATCCGTCGCGGGAAATGCGCGGCGTCTGTATAATTTCTTTGATTCGTTCTCAAAGCAAAAAGAGCAAATTGAAGACAGCCGGAAAAAGCTGAGAGCTTCAATCAAAGAACTGGAGGCAATCGCGGCTCAGAAAAATCCGTACTCGGAGCAGATTGCCGCGCTGAGAGACGAAGTCAGCGACTTGGAGCAGGGAATAGCAAAAAAGGCATCGGATTAATTGTTCCGTCGACAACATCCTGCGCTTTATTGCCAAAACCTAATCTCTGTTGTATAATTACTGTACTGTCCGGGCGGAGGTGAAATATATGTCAAAGCATTTAAAAAATATGCGGCTACACGAGCGGCGACAAGACTTGTTATGGATGCGGCGCAAAGCGAAAAAGCCAAGGCCGGGCGTGTGACGATGCCGAAAGTCTTTTTTGTTATCGGGATTATCGGTTTTGTTCTTTTGGCGACGGCTACATTCCTTTGCGGCAGGATTCCCCATATGATCGGCATTGCTGCCGGCTTTGCTATACTCGCATTGCCTGATTTGGCACTTATTATTGCATATTTCAATCAGCGCATATATTATACAGACGAAATGTTTGTCCATAAAAACTTCTGGGGCATCAAGCGACTGTACAGATATGAGGATATCACCGGTATACGCATAGACGGAGATGTCAACTTGTTTTTGGGAAAGCGGAAAGTCCGCATTTATGACAGGGCAGTCGGAAAGAAAGAATTTGTTCGCTGTGCGGGAGAGGGATACCATCGTGTATATGATAAAGGTATTCCGCTGGTGCCGAGAAAAAAGAACGATATATTCAACGGCAACATAAAAAATCCCGGGGAAGCCATAGCCGTCGGCATCATACTCATTGGCGGTATGGCACTGATCTACTGGATTTATTTGTATGGCATGTGGGCATTGACTGCAAAAACGCAAGATGAACTTACAGTCTCTACGGTCGCTTTTAATCACTGCGAAATACAGGACGACGCAATTCGGCTGTATGGCGACGGTGAGAAGTGCTATATAATACCGAAATACAAAAGGATAATGCCGGATGCCGACGAGTTCCTTGATGAATATCAAAACGGAGGCACGCTGATACTCGGATATGCCAAAGTCTATGCTAATGAAGACGTATATGTATATACTGCCGAGAGCAATGACGGCAGAATGTTTGTTACATTCGAGAAATCAGACGCGCTGCAGAAGGAAAGGTTCATACAACGGTGGAAAGTAATGCCTAAGCCGATTACGACTTTAATGATTTTCCCTCCTATAGTAATGCTCCTGTTTGTGGCGGCAGGATTCTATGTCGGTCGGCATGTTGAAAAGTTCAGCCCAAAGACGGTGCATATCTTTTACCAAAACAGCAATATTAATTGGCCAAACTCAAAGAAAAAGCCAAGTGCGAAAAAGAGGAAAAAACGAAAATAACCTCATAGATTCTCCACACATCACGAACAAAACTCCAATAGCAAACCCCGCTGTGCCGAAAAATGCATAGCGGGGTTATTTTTATATCGTGGATTTATCTGAACGGACACGCTGTGAGCTTCACCCAACCCACTTCGCAACCGCATCCGCCGTCAGATTTATCTGACGGGCGTTGTCTATCGTTGGGGTGCCGTCGCCGTCCTGGCTGCCGTAAACGCCGAAATACGCGTGGCATCCGCCGTCGATTATATATTCGGTAAGCTCGGGGAGGTTGATGCGGTACTGCTCGTATTTTTCGCGGTTGAGCACTCCGTCATTGCTGCCGTAAATTGACAGTGTCCTTATATTTTCGTTTGAGAGGTCGGCGGTCGAATATGCGGCGAGGAGCAGCAGACCTTTAAAATCGCTCGGATGTTTTTCGAGATACGCCGCCGCCATCGAGCCGCCGAGGGAGTGGCCGCCTATGTACCAGTCGGTGATCTCGGGGAACATCTCCTGTATGCCGTCTGCGGCGTTGACATCTAATACCGCGAGATTAAACGGCATCCTGACGAGCACGCAAAGTATGCCCTTTTGGGCGAGCGACTCCATGAGCGGCAGATATGCAGTGTATTCGACCTTGCCGCCGGGATAGAATATCAGTCCCTTTGTCGCATTTTCGCTCTTGCAGACTATATTACCGTTGTCGAGTTTGATTGTCTCGGTCAGAGAACTGCCGTCCTGAAGCCCGAATGATTCACCTACGGGCGTTATCGCGTGATAGTAGTCGCCGAGATAGACGGCGCACGCGCCGAAAAGCAGCGCAATGACCGCGACTATCGAAACGATGCATATTATTATCTTCCGCTTTTTGCTGCCTGCCTTTGCCATGATAATACCTCCGTCGGTTTCTGAGTCGATTATATCATACCGAACCCCTTAAAGCCAAGAAAAAATCTGTTGCAGTTTTTCCCGTCCTCGGTTATGATATTAGCGTAAAGGAGTGCTGTTATGTTTTCGGAAAAATTTATCTGTGCGGGCTATGATTATACAACCTATACATTCCATGTCCCCGCGCCATATTTCAGAAAGACTTTTGATATAGACGGCGAAGTCAAAAAGAGTGTTATTACGCTGACGGGACTCGGATTTTATGAGCTCTATGTCAACGGGCAGAGGCTGACTAAAGGCATTTTGGCCCCGTATATCTCGAACCCCGACGATCTTGTCTATTACGACGAATATGACATAACCGAGTGCCTCGTGCCGGGCAAAAATGTTCTCGGCATAATGCTCGGCAACGGAATGCAGAACGCGCCGGGCGGGCAGATCTGGGACTTTGATATCGCCGCCTTCAGGGGCGCGCCGCGCACGGCTTTCTGCGTCTCGACGGAATATATTGACGGCGGAATTGATATTTTCGAGGCTGACAGTTCGGTCAAAACTGCGCCCTCCCCGGTCATTTTCGATGACCTGCGCTGCGGCTGCTACTACGACGCGCGCCTTGAAATTCCCGGCTGGTCAGAGCCGGACTTTGACGACAGCGCGTGGAAAAACGCCCTGCCTGCGGAGACTCCGCGCGGCGAAAAGTGCCTGTGCGAGGCGGAGCCGATAGCGCCCGTGCGCGAGATAAAGCCGGTTCTGATAAGAAAATGCAGGCTCAAGGAATACATAACCCGCGGCGACGTTGTCAAAGAGGCGAAAAAAATCGCGAGCGACGAGCGTGACGGATTTTTATACGACTTCGGCGTGAACTCGGCGGGCACGGTAAAGCTCAGGATAAGCGGCGAGCGCGGGCGGCAAATCGATCTGCAGTTCGGCGAATATTTTGCGCCCGACGGCGAGCCGGACACGAGCAACATCTGCTTCTATCCCGCCGGATATTCCCAGCGCGACGTGTATATTCTCAAAGGCGAGGGCGAGGAAATTTTTGAGCCTGTGTTCACTTATCACGGCTTCAGATACTGCGTGGTGCTCGGCATAACCGAGCAGGAGGCGACCTCCGATCTTCTGACTTTTGTCGTGCAGAACTCGGCTCTGCGCGAGATCGGCTCGTTCGGCTGCTCCGACGGGATGACAAATAAACTTCAGGCGATGACAAGAAACTCCGATCTCTCGAATTTCTATTATTTCCCGACAGACTGCCCGCACCGCGAGAAAAACGGCTGGACGGGCGACGCCGCTCTCTCCGCCGAGCACATATTGATGAATCTCGATGCAGTCAACAGCTACCGCGAGTGGCTTCGCAATATCCGCGCCGCTCAGCGTGCGGACGGTGCGCTGCCCGGCATAGTGCCGACGGGCGGCTGGGGCTTCGAATGGGGCAACGGCCCCGCGTGGGACGCTGCGCTGACGTATATTCCGTATTTCTGCTACGTCCTGCGCGGCGACAGAAAGATAATCGAAGAGAACGCGACGGCGATATTCCGCTATTGCGAGTATATCTCGCGCCGCCGCGACGAGCGCGGGCTTGTAGCGATTGGGCTCGGAGACTGGTGCCCGGTGACGAGGGTCAAATTGCCGCTCGAATTTACGGACAGCGTGACATGCATGAGTATTCTCAAGAAAGCCGCTTATATTTTCTCGCAGCTCGGACTCTCGCTCGAACGCGAGTTCTGCGAAAAGCTATATAATGAGATAAGAGACGCGGTCAGACGGTATCTGATAGACTTCGGCACTATGACCGCGATAGGCTCCTGCCAGACCTCGCAGGCGATGGCGATATATTACGATGTGTTCAATCCCGGCGAAAAGCCCGAGGCGTTCAAACGCCTTCTTGAGATAATCAAACGGCGCGACGACCATGTAGACGCGGGCATACTCGGTATGCGCGTTCTGTTCAGGGTGCTCTCCGATTTCGGCGAAGCCGACCTGGCTTTTAAAATGATAACCCGCCCGGACTATCCGTCCTACGGCAACTTCGTTGAGCGCGGGCTTACGGCTCTGCCCGAGGATTTTCTGCGCGAGGAGGACAGACCCAATTCGCTCAATCATCATATGTTCGGCGATATTTCCGCGTGGTTCATTGAATATATCGGCGGCATCCGCGTCAATCCTTTCCTTGCTGATCCGTCGGAGGTTGAGATATCGCCCGTATTTATTGAAAAGCTCGACAGCGCCGAGGCTTCGTATGAGACGGTCGGCGGCAAAGTGAGCGTCAAGTGGCACAGAACATCTTTGGGCATAAATCTTGATATATCCGCAGACAGCGGGGTTCACGGGCGCATAAGACTGCCCGACGGCTACGCGTTCGCGGACGAGTGCGGCAGCCTCGAAGAGCTTCACAGCGGGAATTTTGAAATAATCAGAGAGTGAAAATAGGAGGAAAAATGAAAGAGAAAATACTTTTCGTCAATTCGTGCGTGCGCGGTGAGAACGAATCGCGCACTCTCGCACTCGCAAAAACCGCACTCAGCCGCCTTGACGGCGATATTGAAGAGATACGCCTTGCCGACGCGGATTTGAAGCCGCTCGACGCGGCGGGACTCGCGAAGCGCGCCGAAAGCGCGGAAAAAAACGACTTTTCCGACCCGGTCTATGACTGCGCGAAGCAGTTCGCCGCCTGCGATACTGTCGTTATCGCCGCGCCGTTCTGGGACTACAGCTTCCCGGCGTTTTTAAAAATCTATATAGAATCCCTGTGTGTCGGCGGACTGACTTTTCTCTACGGCAGCGATGGCGTCCCGATAAGCTATTGCAGGGCGAAGAGGCTGATTTATATCACCACTTCGGGCGGATATATCGGCGTCACGGACTTCGGCTTTGAATATATCAAGACGGTCACGAAGTCGTTCTTCGGTATTGAGAACTTCAGCTTTTTCAGTGCCGAGGGGCTCGATATCCTCGGCAATGATCCGGCTGCGATACTGAAAGCGGCGCAGGAGAAGATAGAGCGCGAGCTCTGATACAACTCAAAATTCCAAGCCCCCGGTGTTTTTCTTCGCCGGGGGTTGCTCTTTTATGAATAGCTGTTTTATTTTTGAACAAAAATCAGTATATGAAAAATATTTTTTATGGAGACTATATAATTCTAATAAGTGATTAAAAATAATTTATTTTGCAGTAGAATTATTTTGAAATACATTTGGCATATATTTATGTCAGACCGATACTTATTACGAAGCGAAAAGGGGATCGCAATGAAGAGGGTAACGGCAGTTTTATTGGTCCTGTTGACGGCGCTCGCGGTTTTTGCCGCCTGCTCCAAAAATTCAGTCCACACGGTGACATTTGACAGCTCGGGCGGAACGCAGATAAAGACCCAGCATATCCGCGACGGCGAGAGCGCCAAAAAGCCGTGGGATCCGCACAAAGAGGGCTTCACCTTCATCGAGTGGCAGTATAACGGCGCGGCGTTCGATTTCAACACCGCGATAACTGGGGACATCACCCTTGTCGCGTCCTACAGCATCGACGAGGGCACGGATATAGTCCTGCTCGTGCTCTGCTACGGCGACGGCAGGGAGAACGAAATAATCGAGATAAAGCGCGGCGAAGCGGCGTTTGCGCCGCCGACTCCAGAGCGCGAGGGATATAAATTCGAGGGCTGGTTCAACGGCGACACCGAGTTCGATTTCTCAACGCCCATAAACGACGATTTGAACCTCACTGCGAAATGGAAAGCGACGGGAAAAACCGAGAGCGGGTCCGAAAATCAGCCCGCGGCGGCGGAGGAATCCGCGCAGAAATATTCCGATACCGCGGCGAAATATTCCGGCAGATGGTATCTCGACGGATATTCCGATATATTTGTCGATGTGTCGAACTCCGCGAGCGGAATGAATCTGCGCTCGTATAATTTCTCGCTGCCCTCCTCTTCGGGGAACGTAGCGGCGTATACTCTCTATCCCTCGAAGTCGCTTTCATCCTCGGGCGGCAGCTGGGGCAACTCAATTTCCGTGCCGTTTGCCTCATGGGAAAGCTCGCTGAGAGCAAATAAAATAATTCTCGGCAGCAGCTGCTTCTATATCAATAATAAGAAATTCGTGAAATCTCCCGGTACTAAGGACAGATACACCGGCACCTGCTACAGAGAGGCGCGCGGAGTGTGGTATCTGTTCAACAATCCCGACTCCACGATTGAAATATACACCGCGCAGAAGGGCGGCGACGAGACGGGCGACCGCTTCGGCATAAAGGCGACGAATTTCGACATCGCAACTCTCAGCACCTATACGAAGTCATCGACTGGCGGCGGATATGCGGACAGAAAGAGCGACTGGGACAGCTACGGAATATCCGTCAGTAACGGCGTTCTGACGATAAAGAACAAGAACGGCACAAGGACATTTTACAGCAAGAAAAAATACCAGAGCGTGACGGGCGTCAGGCTCAGCGCAACGGAAGCCAAACTCAGAGTCGGTCAGACGAAAGTGCTCACCGCCACTGTTATCCCCGCCGACGCATATGACAAGGACTACACCTGGTCGAGCGACGATCCGTCGATAGCGGAGGTCTCGGGCGGCATAGTCGCGGCGAAAAAAGAGGGCACAACGAATATCAGAGTCACCACAAAGGACGGCAACCGCGTGGCGGTCTGCAAGGTGACGGTATATATCGACCATGTCACAGGCGTTACCCTGAGTTCGTCCGCGCTCGATTTAACAGTCGGCGATTCGAGGCAGCTTTGGGCGACTGTCGCTCCGCGCAATGCGGCGAATCAGAAGGTCACATGGTCGAGCAGCAATGCTAATGTAGCATCTGTCTCGAGCTCAGGGCGCGTCACGGCAAAGGCGAAGGGCGCCGCCGTGATAACCGTAAAGACTGAGGACGGAAACAAGACCGCTTCATGCACAGTGACCGTCAAGAACCCGACCCTCGCGGCCGTTGCGGCGGCACAGGTGTCGAACAACGGTACCGCCGCGCCGCAGATACACGCGTCGGCGCTCGTCTCCGGAGGAACCGGAAAATATACTTCTTATAAAATAAAGATATTTTTGAACGGCGCACTCGTGGCGGGAAAATCGGAAAAGAGTATGTCATATACCCCGAAGGTCAGCGGAATGTACACCGTGGAAGTCACTGTTACAGACTCCGACGGGGAAACGGCGAGCGGAAAGATGCTCATAAACGTGTCTGTAGTCGAGCCGACCGAGAAGCCCACGGAGAAGCCGACCGAGAGGCAGACGGAAAAGCCTACGGAGAAACCGACAGAAAAGCCAACGGAAAAACCGACGGAAAAACCGTCCGACGAGCCGATAAATCCGATCCCGTCGGGGCCGGCAGTCCCCGTGACCGAGCCGGCAACGGAAGCACCGGTTACCCCCGAGCCCGCACTGGACTGGATATAAAGCACAAATAAAAAAGACTGTCGCAGATATTATTCTGCGGCAGTCTTTTGCTCATTTTATGCCTGGTAAGTCCCCATAAAGCTGTTGACATCGCTCTCGCATGAGCGCATGGCGAGTATCGTCTGCTCGAAGAGCTTTTCAAGCTCCCAGCCGAGCCTCTCCGCACCCGTGCGGATAACATCGCGCGAGCAGCCCGCGGCGAATTTTTTGTCTTTGAACTTCTTTTTGAGGCTCGAAACCTCCATGTCCATCACGCTCTTGGACGGGCGCATCAGCGCCGCCGACCAGATAAGCCCTGTCAGCTCGTCCGCCGCGAAGAGCACCTTTTCCATCTCGTGAACTGGCTCGATATCTACGCAGATGCCGTAGCCGTGGGAGCAAATTGAATATATCATGTCGTCGCCGACTCCGCCCGCCTTGAGCAGCTCGGGAGCCTTCTTGCAGTGCTCCTCCGGATAGAGCTCGAAGTCGATGTCGTGCAGCAGACCGACTATGCCCCAATATTCCTCCTCGTCCGCATAGCCGAGCTCCTTCGCGTACCAGCGCATAACGCCCTCGACAGTCAGCGCGTGGCGGATATGAAACGGGTCTTTGTTGTATTTTTTCAGAAGCTCGAACGCTTCGTCCCTCGTGATTTTGCTCTCTCTCATTTTTGTCGTCTCCTTGTATTTTGCGCATTATTGCGCGAGTTTTCACAATTATACCACTTGCTTGGTAGGCTTCCAACTATATGCGCGGCTTTATGTCGAGATTGACAAGCGCGCTCTGATTTATCGAAAACAGCAGATCAACAAGCTCATTTTCGTCAATGCAGTAGTCCGAGCGTATCCATTGGATAATAACGCCCGTGCTGCCGTTGAGAATATATGAGTAGATATATTGCTCCTGCTCCTTCGGAAAAACGATGTTCAGGTTCTCAATAAACTGAATTATCGACTGCTGCATGAATTTTGAACGGAACGCGGGGTCAACCGAGTCGACAAGCAGCGTGCGGAACGGCTTGTCGTTTTCTTTGATATACATTAGAAATGAAAGCAGATATCTGTGCGCGCCGAGGTCGTTTTCCGCGCCTATTTTCTTTAAGTGATCCTGAGTCGCGTCGAGCAGCTCGTTTTCGACCTCTTCGAGCAGCTCTTTCGGCTCGGAGTAGTGCGCATAAAAGGTCGAGCGGTTGAGGTCGGCGCGCTCGCACAGCTCTCTTACTGATATTTTTGTTACTGAGCCTTTCTCGCCCAGAAGATCCATCAGCGCGTTTTTGAGCAATATTTTTGAGAGTCTCGTGCGCTGGTTGTTTTTTGTGTTCATATTATCCCACCATTTTCAGATGATTTTGTCGGTTTCATAACAGCGATTAACAAAACTGATGATTGTTAATCCGACACGATGTAGATATAATAGTAGTGTAATATGAAATCTTTCAATTGTCAAGGAGACCTTAACCTTTCTGTCTCCAATGATTTTATCGCCTGCGGAAAACGGCGCGTTACGGAAAGCTTCAGACGGAATCCGAGGACGCGCCGAAACCGCAGCGACAACTATATAAGAAATTCATTCAGCCTTTTAACATTTTAGCCGCGCCGATCCTACGGGGTCGGTTTACGGCTCAAATCATATAAAAAGCACCGCAAGCGCATAAAGCTGTGGCAAAGGCAGCTGCAAATATATTTTTATATCCATAAGATAAAATAAATGAAGGAGTTCTCGTGATGGCAAAAGCAAAATTTTTTGAAAAGCGGGCGCTTGATTCGCGCCTGACCTCGCCCGATGTTACGGCGAAGGAGAAGTGGCTGGGCTATCTGCTCGGCCCGTCCGGCGCGCTGCTTTTAAACGCCGTGCTCGCGACCTACCTCAATGTCTATTATACCGATGTCCTAAACCTCACCACCGTGTGGGGCGGCGCGTTCCTAGCGGTGTTCCCGATAGTGTCGAAGATAATCGACGCTATAACAAATATAGTCATGGGCTATATCATCGACCGCACGCGCACAAAACAGGGCAAGGCGCGCCCTTGGCTGCTGCTCTCTGCGCCGCTTGTCGCCGTGACCGGCATATTGCTCTTCACAGTTCCCTCGGGTAACCGGACGGTGCAGGTGATATGGGTCATGCTCTCATATAACCTCTTCTATTCGTTCGCCTATACGATATATAACATGAGCCACAACCTCATGGTTCCGCTCTCGACGAGAAATACCGAGCAGCGCGGAGTTCTCTCGGTTTTCAATCAGATATCGACTATCATGATGAGCGGCATAATCGTCGCGCTCATCTTCCCCATGCTCATCATGCCGCAGCTCGGCGTTGACAAATCAAAGTGGATAGTTACGATGAGTATTCTCTCGTGCATCGCGCTGCCGCTGACGCTCGTGGAGTATTATTTCACCAAGGAGCGCATCACACTTGAGGGCGGCGAGCAGAAGAAAGATAGCGTCGCAATGGTAACTCAGCTCAAGGCGATTTTCAGCGATAAATATATGATAATAATTTTCATATATTTTCTTATTTTCACCGTCGGCTCGACCATCAAAAACATCTCGCTCGTTTATTTCTCGAACTATGTCCTCGGTACATATAACGACGGCAAGACCCAGACCATGCTCTCCGTTATCGGCGGCATCCCGATGGGCATCGGCATTTTCGCCGTATGGCCGCTCGCGAAAAAATTCGGCAAGCGTAACTTAACGGCAGTCGGCTTTGTTTTCTATGCAGTCGGCTCGGCTATATGCTGGCTCGCGCCGACGAACATGGTTATAGTGCTTATCGGCCAGTTTATAAAGAATATCGGCGGTCTGCCGTGCTCATATGTGTTCATGGCGCTGTTCGCGGATGTGCTCGACCATGTCGAGTGGAAGCACAACTTCAGGTGCGACGGCATCGCGATGTCGATATATAACACGATCGCTGTCGCGAGCGTCGGAATCTGTACGGGCGTATTCAATCTTATTCTCTCGAAATCCGGCTATGCCGCGCCCTATACCAATGCGGCGGGTCAGCTCATCGCCGTGCAGTCGGAGAGCGTCAAGAGCGCGATAACATTTACTTTCGTAGGACTTGAGACTATAACCGGCATAGTCCTTGCGATACTTCTGCTGTTTTTGAATGTCGAAAAGAATATTGCCAAGGAGCAGGAGGAGATAAAGCAGAGAAACGGGGAGACGACAGAATAAAATGAAGAAGAAACTTCTGATAATCATTCCGATTGCAGCCGCCGTCATTGCCGCGTGGCTCGCGTTCTGCGGCTATCAGTGGAGCTGGGGACCGTTTGTGAAGCTCCACGATGTAAAAACCGCTTCGCTCGAGGGCAACGGCGAAAAGTATTCGCTTGATAATACACCCGAAAATGCCGACAACCCGATAAAAGGCAAGACCGTTATATTCCTCGGCTCTTCCGTGACCTACGGCTCGGCATCCGGCGGGGTTTCGTTTGCCGACTATATTGAAAAGCGCGACGGCTGCGAGATGATAAAAAGCGCAGTCTCCGGCACGACCCTCGTTGAATCCGGCATTGATTCATATGTGTCGCGTCTCAAAAAGCTCGATGCGGAAAAAGCCGATCTTTTAGTCTGCCAGCTCTCGACCAACGACGCGTCTCAGAAGAAAGAGCTCGGAAAAATAATAGAGTCGAAAAATCTCAATGACTTCGACACAAAGACCGTAGCCGGGGCGATAGAATACATAATCTGCTATGCAAAAGAAAAATGGAATTGCTCCGTAATATTTTATACAAGTCCGCGCTACGACAGCGAACGCTATCAGTCCATGGTCGATACTTTAAAAGCGGCGCAGGAGAAATGGGGCATATCCGTTATCGATATGTGGAACGACGATAATTTGAACGCCGCCTTGAGTGCCGATATGAATTTGTATATGGCGGATAAGATACATCCGACAAAGGCGGGGTATCGTGAAATCTGGACTCCGTTTATGGAGCGGGAAATCTTTGCAGTTATGAGCGCGAAAGAGGTGAAAGAATGAAAGCCGTAAAGCTTAAAACAGAGTATCTCAAAAACCCGTTGGGGATAGATATAAAGAACCCGCGCTTCATGTGGAACTGCGAGGGCGGAAAGGCGCAGAGCGCGTATAGACTAATCGCTTCCGACACGCGCGGCAATATTCTATGGGACAGCGGCAAGGTCGAATCGCCGCAGATGGCCTTTATCCCGTATCCGTTGGATGCGCCGTCGCGCCTGAGAGTGAATTGGAAAGTGAAGCTCTGGGACGAAAACGGGCTTGAGGGCGAGTGGAGCGAGCCGGCATTCTTCGAGATCGGGCTCAGAAACGCCTCAGATTGGAGCGCGAAGTGGATAACAGGAAACTATAATGTAAACAGAAAACAGCGTTACCCGGTCGACTGCTTCAAAAAAGAGTTCGAGTGCAAAAAGCCGATTTTATCTGCGCGGCTTTATATGACCGCCTGCGGACTCTATTCAGCCGAGATTAACGGCGCTGATTGCTCGATGCCGCTCGCGCCCGGCATCACGGAATACAGAAAGCGCATACAGTATCAGACATATGACGTGACTTCTCTCCTGCACGAGGGCGAAAATATAATCTGCGCCGAGCTTGCCGACGGCTGGTACAGGGGCAGTGTAGGCGCATGGGGACTCAAAAATCAGTACGGCACCGAGACTAAACTGCTCGTTCAGCTTGAGATAAAATATACCGACGGCACGGTGCAGACCGTCACCTCCGACGGCTCGTGGCTCTGGAGCAACGACGGCGCCATACGCTTCGCCGACAACAAGGACGGCGAGCGGGTCAACGCAAATAATATCCCGTCATATAAAAATCATGCGAAAGAGACCGTCTGCAAGGTTTTGCCGAGCGCGTCAAACAATTTCCCGATAGCCGAAAAGGAACGCTTCAAGCCCACTCTGTCCGTCACCCCTAGCGGGAAAAAGCTGCTCGACTTCGGGCAGAATATAGCGAGCTATGCCGAGTTTGAGGTAACCGCTCGCAAGGGACAGAGAATTATTCTCGAGTTCGGCGAGCTGCTGCGTGACGGCGAGCTGACGCTCGAAAACATACAGTGCAAGAACAAGTATAAGACAACGCCTCTGCAGAGAGTCGAATACATCTGCAAAGAGGGAGTTAACCGCTACAAGACCAAGTTTGCGATATTCGGCTTTCAGTATATAAGCGTCGAGACGGATGTGACCGTCCGCCCGGAGGACTTCACCGCCATAGCCGTCTATTCCGATATGGATGAGACGGGGTATTTCAACAGCTCCAATGAATTGCTCAATAAATTCGTCGAGGCGACAAAGTGGTCGGCAAAAAGCAACTCGACCGATCTGCCGACAGACTGCCCGACCCGCGAACGCCACGGCTGGACGGGCGACGCGCAGATATTCTGCAAAACCGCGAGCTATCTTTTTGACTATGCGCCATTTGCCGAAAAATTCGTGCGCGATATGTGCGACGAACAGCTCAAAAACGGCGATTTCCGCCAGATAGCCCCACGCGGCGGCGTGGACTTCTATATGACATTCATGGACGGCTCGGCGGGCTGGTCTGATGCGGGTGTGTTCATCCCGTACAGGCTCTATAAGCAGTACGGCGACAGAAAAATTCTCGAGCGCTTCTATCCGAATATGCGCGCCTTCGCGGAATATAAAATAAAGACCCTCGGCAAGCGGTATCCGACCGCCCTGCCGACGGGAGTGGGGCTCAAAAATTTCCGCAATATTTCAAACTACCGCCAGTCCTACGGCGAATGGGCGGAACCCGCCGATGTCAAGGCTCTTAAATTTACGGATTTCGTCAATCCGAATCCCGAGGAAACCACGGCGTACATAGTCTATATGCTCGAAACGATGGCTGATATAGCCCGCGTCCTCGGTAAGGATAGCGACAGAAAGCTCTATGAGAAAAATGCCGCAAGGGCAAGAAAGGGCTACAGCGCGCTCGTCACAACGAAGAAGTTTTCAATAGACACCGACCGCCAGGCGAAGCTCGTTCGCCCGCTTTATATCGGTCTGCTCGACGAAAAGCAGACGGAATATGCGAAAAAGCGGCTCATAAAAGCCCTCGAAAACTACTCATGGCGGCTCGGCACGGGATTCCTCTCAACTCCGCTGATACTGAGCGTTTTGGCGGATATCGATATTGAATACGCCTACCGCCTGCTCGAAAACGAGCAGATGCCCGGCTGGCTGTTCATGCCCAAGAACGGCGCGAACACCGTCTGGGAGTCGTGGGAGGGCACCGCCGCGCAGGGCGGCATAGCCTCGCTCAATCACTATTCCAAGGGCGCCGTGTGCGAGTGGCTGTTCGGCACGATGTGCGGAATAAATGTTGCCGGAGAAAACCGATTCACTATAGCCCCGCGCCCGGGCGGGCATTTCGAGTTCGCCGAGGCGAGCTATGACAGCGTATACGGAAAAATGTTTGTGCGCTGGGACAAAACTGACGGGGGATATAAATATAAAATATCCGTCCCGTCGAACTGCAAAGCCGATATAATTCTGCCCGACGGAAGAAAACAGACCGTCGGAGCGGGTAAATATGAATTCTGAGGAGGAAAATCCATGAAAAGATCGATAGCCGCCGTTATGGCGATTCTTGTCCTGCTTGTGTCGCTGCTGTGCGCGTGCAAAAAGGACGACACAAAAACAAATGCAGACACCACCGGCGAAGCGCAGACGAGCGCGGCGGGCGATGTTGTCGATGACACGACCGCCCTTCCCGAGGACAGCACCGCGCAGGAGGGCGAGACAAACGAAACTCAATCGGCCGACCCCGCAAAGCCCGGTGAGACCGCTTCGAATCAGGTAACCGCCGCGCCCTCGAAGAATGCAAAAGACTGGACTAAGGCCGAGATAATCGCCTATTTCAACGCCGGCGCGAACAGAGTAAAATATCAGGCAAAGTCTGTCACCCGCAACTACACCGAGACGAAGAACGACGCCGACAAGACCGAGTTGCCCAAGGCGATAGATGCAATAGGCAAGAGCGCGATGAAGACCTTCATGAAGCGCGACGACAAGGCGATAGCCCTGACCTCAAAAGAGGATATCAGAAACGTATTCCCCGTCGGCGGCAAGGATTGGGTCAGCAAGCTCACTCCCGCAGATGTCAAGGGCGCAAAGGTCGAGGACAAGGGCAGCGAATATCAGATAACCCTGATTTTCGGCACCGAGGTCAATCCCTCGGGCGATAAGGGCTATGCTGCGGCGTTCGGCGTGCTCACCGCCGATGTGGTTAACTTCGATTATCCCGGTCTCTCGCTCAGCGACCAGAGATTCACCTATTACAACGGCACTATCTCAGCTCGGTTCGACAAGTCCACCGGCAACATGGTCTATGCCCACTATGACTATCCCGTTATTATTGAACTGACGGCGCATCTGCTCGGCTCAAACACGAGAGTAAAAGTCGGCATGACAACAATAAACGACTTCACGATAAAATATTAAAAGTTACATCCGAAAAACAAAATGTCCCGCACGGAAACGTGCGGGGCGTTTTGCGTATATTTTTAATTGAGCGAGTTGCCGGCGCTGAACGCCTTTGCGACTGCCTCGCCGAGGACAACATAGGTGTTGTTGAACGGGTCAAATGTTATCGGCTGCGCCTTTGAAATATCGACGTTTCCGTTCTCGTCGAGCACGCGCTCGTCAACGCAGACGTTGACTATCTCGCCGACCATGCGCCCGGTGCCTGCGTCGTAGCTCTTGAGCCTGCACTCTGCGGCGATGGGCAGCTCTTCAATCAGCGGCGCGTCAACAAAATTCGATTTGACGACGTGGAATCCCGCCTTTTCAAATTTATCGGGCGTATTCACTGCGGAAACAAGACCGACATAGTCGCAGGCGGCAGTGTGTTCGAGGTCGGCCATGCTCACGGTGAATGCCTTTCTCTCGAGGATATTCTTCGTGGACTTGTGGCCCGCGCTTATGCACATGGATATCTCATTGCCGCCGCTGATGCCGCCCCATGCGGCATTCATTGCGTCGGGGTTGCCGTCCTTGTCGTAGGAACCGAGGATAAGCACCGGCTGCGGATAGGTGAAAGGCTTTGCGCCGAAATCTTTTCTCATGATAATTCCTCCTTTGATTTGACTTTATTATAGAACCTGAAGTCGGCTTTAAGTCAAGGAAAAACGAAAAAAGTTTACAAATAAAAACAGCCCCGGACTTAACATCCGGGACTGAATAAAAATCTGTTAGTCTCTCTCTTTTTCGAACGAGATAACTTTTCCGCTCTTTGCGTTTATCTTGTACTCATACTCGAATCCGCCGCATTTGAATTCAACATCGTAGTGCGCGGTGAGCGAGTCGGTGTCAAGTTCGGTTTCGAGCTCCGTGACCTGAGCCTCGGTGAGACCCGCATGGTCGAGTGCGGCTTTCTTCGCGGCGTCTGCGGAGACATACTTCGAGGGGTCGGCGGGCTTTGAATCGTCAAGCTCGCGGTCGAAGTCGATTATTCTGCCGTTCTTCGCGTTGACCTCGACTTCGTACTCATATCCGCCGGAAACGAACTCGATATCATAGTGCGGGGTGCGGTCGTCAATATCAAGCTCAGCTTTGGTGAATGTGACCTTTGAAGCGTCGAGAGAAGCTCTCTTGAGCGCGGCGGCCTTTGCCTCCTCAACGGAGATGAACTTTGATGTGTCAACTGAGGGCTTCTTATCCACGCGCTCGCGGTCGAACTCGAGAATCTTTCCGCTCTTTGCGTCTATCTCGAACTCATATTCATATCCGCCCGAGACAAATTCTATATCATAGTGCGGTGTGCGGTCGTCCGCGTCAAGCTCAGCTTTCTTGAAAGTGACCTTTGATGCATCAAGGGAAACTTTCTTGAGGGCTATTGCCTTCGCCTCGTCGATGCTGATATAGCTGGAGACATCGGGCTGGGGCTTTGAGGGTTTCGAGGGGTCGGCGGGCTCGACTTCTTTTTTAAGAATGCTGCCGTCCGTTACCGCTATCTCGTAGTCGTATTCGTTCGCCCCGGCGATGAACTCGATATCGTAGTGGGCGACAAGATCGTCGCTGTCGAGCTTCGCTTCGGTGAACTTCGCGTCGGCTCTTGCAACGCCCGCATCGGCGACTGCAATGTCTATCGCGGCGTCAAGGCTTATCTTTACTTCCTGCTGGATCTGTCCGGAGTTGCCCGAGCCCGTGTCGGGCTTATCCTGCGGCGGCGCGAACGCAGAGAAGATAGCCATAATGACTGACATGAGCGCGACTCCGATGGATTTGAAAATACTTGCAAACATAGTATCTGTCCTTTCTTATCGGGATCGTGTCCCTTAGTACACCCATATAATAACCCGCGAAAATTAAAGAAAGATTAGAGCGCAAAAATTTTTCGGAAAGTTTTAAGCCTGTGAAACAATGGACTGTGATGTTAATAAAGTGGGATTTGTCCATCCCCGATGTCAAACAATATAAAACAACAAAACCGGCCGCAGAAAAATCTACTGCAACCGGTTCATTTGTTTATGCTATTATACCGCCGTCAAAAGGTTACGGTGAACTCGCTTCCCTCGCCGTAAACGGAGGAGGCGGAGACTTTTCCGCCGTGGAGCGCCGCTATCTGGCTGACGAGCGAGAGACCCAAGCCGAATCCGCTTTCGCGGCTGCGGGATTCGTCCGCGCGGTAGAATCTGCCCCATATCTTCGACAGATCCTCTCCTTTTATCCCTATTCCGTCATCCTTCACCGAGAGCACGATGCCGTTGTCTTTCTTGAGCCTGACTTCAATGTGCCCGCCGTCTCTGCCGTATTTGACGGCGTTTGAGAGCAGATTTTCGAGCATCAGCGATATCAGCTGCGCCTGTGCGGGGATTATAATATTGTCTTCGATGTCCGCAGTGAGCGTGATGTTCTTCGCGGGGACAAAATCGGCGCATGTTTTTTTGACGAGCTCGCTCAAGTCGGTGTCTTCGAGCTTGTAGCGCTTGTCGCCCTGCTCGGTGCGCGAGAGCGTCAGCAGAGCCGTGACGAGCTTCGTCATCTTGTCCGTCTGCTCGTCTATCGACGAGAGCGCCTCGAGCATATCTTCTTCGCTCGCGTTGTCGGACAGCGCGTATTCGCATTCCGCCTTTATCACGGCGAGCGGTGTGCGCAGCTCGTGCGAGGCGTCGGAGGTGAACTGCTTTTCATTTTCGAACGAGGTTTGAAGCCTTGCGAGCATGTCGTTGAAGGTCTCGGCAAGCGTGTATATTTCGCCCGCGCTTTTCTCCATCTCTATGCGCTTCGAGAGGTCGGTACCGTCGGTTATCTCGTGCGCCGAGCGGCAGATATTCTCAACCGGCTTCATCGTTTTGCGCGATATTAAATACGCCCCGACGGCGGCGATAATAATAAACGCCGGGAGAATGTATATGACCGTCATGGTTATTGCGTCGAACGCGCTCTTGGCGGCGTCGGCGTTGATGAATCCGCGTACCCAGACCGGGGGATAGGTCGAGTTACTGCATATGAATTCAACTTTGAAAACCGTCCTGTCCGCGTTTGCTGGCAGTTCAACGCTCAGCGAGCTGACTTCGCCGCGGGTCAGACCCGCGTGCTCGAGCGCGATATCAATCGCCTTTTCGCTGTTTATTCCGTCCTTGAACTCGGTGCTTTTGTAGACGGGGTCGCTGAGCCCGGACATCGCGGTGTCCGCCTCATATTTGATTATCTTCCCAGAAAAGGCGTCGATTTCGTATTCGTATTTGTTGAAATCGAGACGGGTGTCGTAATAATAATATTTGTTTCCGTCTGTCTCGAATGTTCCGACCACGCCGTTCTTGCGATTCTCGCTGTTTATCAGCGCGGCGGGGGACTCGCCGTCGATATATCTGCCGCTTGAGTCAAAGACATTGCAGTAGACCTCGTCGACGAAGAAGGCAAAATCGTTCTCGATTTCGAGAATGCCGTTCTTGTATTCTATCTCGTCAACATTGCGCTCGACCGTGCTTATCAGCTCATTCTGCAGGCGCGAATCGGCAATCTGCGAGCCTGTTATCAGTATTCCTCCGATGCCGAGGGAGCTGACAACGGCGATGAGCAGCGTTATCCACACCGTTATCCGCAGCTTGAACGAAGAGCGGCGGCGCGCGGGTCTTGTTTTTTTATTTGATGACATAGCCTGCACCCCTCACGGTGTGAATGAGTTTGATATCCTCGCCCTCGTCTATCTTCTTGCGGAGATATCGGATATATACGTCGATAACATTCGTGCCACCCTCGTAGTCGTAGTTCCAAATGTGATCCTCAATTTTCTCGCGGCTGAGCACAACGCCCTTGTTCATCACAAGATATTGCAGCAGTTCATATTCCTTTGCCGAGAGCGATATCTCCCTGCCCGCGCGTTCAACGCGCCTCGCTGCCGTGTCGACTGTCAGGTCGCCGACGGAAATTATACCCGTCTTTTCTCCGTATTTTTTGCGCGTCATGACGCGCAGTCTCGCCGAAAGCTCGTCGAACGAAAACGGCTTTATCAGATAGTCGTCGGCACCGATGTCGAGCCCCGTGACCCTGTCTTCGATGCTGTCGCGCGCCGTCAGGAACAGCACCGGCGTGTCGATGCCGTGCGCCCTTATCTTTTTGACAAGCTCGAACCCGTTCATTATCGGCATCATGACATCGAACACCGCCGCGTCATAGTCGGTCGATGTTATCAGATCATATGCCTCGCCGCCGTCAAAACAGCTATCCACGCTGTAGCCGGCAGCCTTGAGCTGCTTTGTGATTATCCTGTTGAGACTCTTCTCGTCCTCGGCAAGCAGAATACGCATTGGATCACCCTCCGGTATAATTATACAGATTTTATCATAGCGTGTAAAGATTAAACGAAGATTAGGAAATCGGGCGTGGGTATAAAAATAACACGAACACTGCAAAAGCAGTATTCGTGTCATTGGTGGGGACGAAGAGAATCGCTCGGCGCACTGCCGTGCGCCGACACGCACGCGGACTTTCCGACCGTCCACCGTACTGCTTTTATCGGCGTTTTTGATTTAACGGCACATCCCCTTGCGATATGCCGCGCTTCGCTCGGCGTGATATTTTTGCTGCGCAAAAGTGATATTATATTCGCCCTGAAGCTTGCAGAGCAAATATAACTCGGCGTATGCCGAATATCACTGCGAAGCAATAAAACTCGCCGCAGGCGAATATAACTGAAAAAACCTCGTTCTTATGAACGAGGTTTTTTCTTGGTGGAGACGAAGAGGATCGAACTCTCGACCTTACGGATGCGAACCGTACGCTCTCCCAGCTGAGCTACGCCCCCATTGGTTTGCTATGTGATTATAAGATTTTTTTTGCGGTTTGTCAAGTGTTCGGAGGCGGTTTGGAAAAAATTTTCTTCGCCGCCCCGGTTTTTATGCCATCGGCTTGCAGACATCGACCCAGCTTTCGGGCTTGGAGTATTCCTCGAGCTCGGCGGGAGTCAGCTCTATCATGCTGTTGCTGCTGCCGCAGGCGGGGTATACCGTATTGAATCTCTTGAGTGACTCGTCGAGATATATCTTCACGCCGTCGTTCACGGCAAACGGGCACACTCCGCCGACCGCGTGGCCGATAAGCTGCGCCGCCTCTTCGTGCGAGAGCATCTTTGCCTTCTTGCCGAAGCGCGATTTGTATTTTGCGTTGTCTATCTTTGTGTCGCCCGCCGCGACGATGAGTATCGGCTCGCCGTCGAGCGAGAAGGATATGGTTTTTGCTATCCTGCCTTCTTCGCAGCCGAGAGCCTTTGCCGCGAGGGCAACGGTCGCGCTCGATTCGTCTATCTCCATCACTCGGTCTTCGATTCCGAGCTTTCTGAAATATTCTCTGACTCTTTCTATTGACATTGGGTTTCCTCCAAATGCAAAAGCCGCAGGATCAACCGTGCGGCTCTTGATTTTTTGTTATTTGCGGCTCTTCTTGCTCTTGACTCCGTCGGTGACGCTCTCCTCCGGCGCGCTGAACGCCGCGAGCCTGATTATCAGGATGATGAGTATCGCCGCGAGAGCTGAGCAGGCGTAGACAATCCACATGTTCGTGACGTTCGAGATGAACTTGCCGATAAACGGCACGCAGTGCGTGGCGAGCGCGACTATTGAAGCACCTTCAGGCACAGATGAGCCGAACGCAAATTCGTATTTGCCGCCGAGCTTGTACAGCGCAACTTCGTCCGCGGATGCGGCGGATGCCCTGCGTGTGAGGCACAGCGAGCCGCTCTTTATATTCGACCCTGCGACATTTTCGCTGCACACGGCGAGTCCGCGGTCGAGCAGGAATTTGTCGGGGTGCGCCGCCGCAACGCAGAGAAGCGCGGTGACGAGCGACACAACGGCTATTATGACGATGAGAACAGTCGTGAATATCCTCGCGCCCTTGAATTTATCTTTCTGCGGCTTGAATCCGTTCTGGAGCATCGCACCCGAGTAGTCCGAGGTGCGCTCGAAGTCGAACTTCGGCTCGACCTTGGATGCTGTCTCCTCGGAGAGGGTCTTGCGCGGTCTGCTCTTGTCTATCGGCGCGCCGAAATATCCGTGGGGATCGGGTTCGCCGTATTCATTCTTCTGCTTTTCAACAGGCACTTCTTTAACTTCGGGCTCTGACTCTTCGACAGAAACCTCTTCCTCGCCGGAATAAGTCTCTTCAAAGTCGTCCTCTACCGGTTCGAGCTCGTTTGCGGAGATAACCGAGTTGTCTATCACGCTGTCATAGCTACGCTCTTCAACGCGTCTCGCTTCCTCAGCCGCTTTTGCTTCGGCTGCTGCTCTTGCTTCAGCTGCTGCCTTTGCTTCGGCTGCTGCGCGGGCTTCCTCGGCTTTTCGTGCTTCTTCGGCGGCTTTTATCTCTGCCGCCGCCTTTTCCGCCGCCGCGTTCAGCTCATCCTGCTTGGCCTTTTCCATGCGCGCCTCAAATTCGGCGTTGAGCTGTTCGATGGTCTTTGGCATGAATTTATCCATTTTCTCTTCACCTTCCGACTTAAAACAAAAATCTCCTATATAAGTCTATTATAAAGTATAATATTTGAAGCACACAAAGTCAACAAAAAAGCCCGAATGTCGCAGAACATGTGCGCATTTGCTCAAAAAAGGCTGAAAAAACGGGCGCATAAAGTATAATCAAAGCGGAGAAAAATAGAAAAGGAGAAAGACCATGGGAATGAAAGAATGCACACTGGCGAGCTCTATTATCCGAACGAGGAGTCGATATTCGACGAGCAGCTCAAAAAGCTCGATCTGCTCTACGAGTTCAATTCCACGCGCCCGACTGAGCGGAAGAGACGGCAGGCGCTGATGAAAGAGATGTTCGCCGAAGTCGGCGAGAACTGCTATCTCGAACCGCCGTTCCACGCGAACTGGGACGGGCGCACATCCATCTCGGCGACTCTATATACGCAAACTTCAACTTCACCGCCGTGGACGACTCGCATATCTACATCGGCTCGCACACGATGATAGGACCCAACGTGACCGTTGCCACAGCGGGACATCCGATTCGGCCTGAGCTGCGCGAAAAGGCGTATCAGTTCAACATGCCTGTATGTATCGGCGAAAACTGCTGGATAGGCGCGGGGGGCTCTGATAATGCCCGGAGTGACGATAGGGGATAACAGCGTTATCGGCGCGGGCAGTGTCGTAACGAAAGATATTCCGGCGAATGTCGTCGCCTACGGGAATCCCTGCCGCGTCGCGAGGGAGATAAGCGAGCACGACCGAGAGTTTTATTATAAAGACAGACGAATCACAAAAGAGATTTTTGACGAGATAAAGAATATATAAATCAAACCCACCAAAGCAAACCCGCCGCAGATATAAGTCTGAGGCGGGTTTTATTGTGTGAATATTATTAGGGGAGACTCATAGAAAAATGAGTCTCTCCTTTTTAATTTAATCCGAAATACTATTAAAAGTTCTCGTGAAAGTAATCAATCGCGCCGGAATCCAAAATTCGAGCGTACATGTTGAAACGACATTTATTTCCTATTTCACCATATTCATTTACCGGGAAATAATATCCGGACAGTTCTACAATATAACAACCGTCTTTATCGCGATGTTCTACTTTTTCAGTTCCATAGTTAATTCTGACAGATGTTGTGCTGCTGTGGTCGCAGCAAGCATTTACGGTTCGTTGCTTGGCAATTTCTATGGCTCTGCTTTCTGTTATCTTTGAACCGGATGACGAGCCGCCGGAGTTGCTTTTGGAACAACCGGCAACACAGCCGATGCAAATTAATAGGCAGGCGAATACTAATAATAAAGATGTGAACCTTTTCAAAATAATCTCTCCTTCTCTTTACTGATTACCATTAGATTTTTCAAAAGTAATCGTTTTTTCTTGCACATGGATTTTTAGTCCTCTGGATTCGGCGAATTTTGCCATAGCGGATCTATGAGTTAAATACGATATATCCTTTGGCATTGCCCGACCTGTTAGCTTTTTGTATTGCTTTTCAGATAGGGAAAAATCGGTTGAAGATTCCAACATTTCCGCAATTTTGGAAAAGTCAATTGACGGCATTTTTACCCTCCTTTCAAGAACATAATACTCAAAAATTGAGTAAATGTCAATACAATATTTTTGAGTGTTTTATGATGTATACATTAATAATAAATAATATGAGGGGCGGAATGCATGGAATATCGAGAAAGAATCAAAAATGTCCGTGAGGATCATGACCTAACGCAGGCGCAAGTCGGAAAGTTATTGGATAAGTCTCAGCAGGGATATAATCATATTGAAATGGGACGAGCCGAATTAAAAATTGATGATTTGATTCGGCTGTGTAGGTTTTACGATTTGTCCGCCGACTATTTAATTGGATTGACAGACAAGCCGCTTTCTTATAAAACTTGGGAACGTGAATAGTATAAAGAGGGCAATTCTCATCCTAGGCTCATGAATCGAAATGCGAAATAGCAAGCCGGATTGAAACTTGATTTTATGATAGCAATTAAATAAATAGGGAGAATCCATATTGGATTCTCCCTATTGCTTATTGTGCTTATATTATTTGTATTTCGGTCTCGCGACATACGAGGTGTGGAGCACTTCGTGCGCCTTGTGGCTGCCGGGCTCGCCGAGGAACTCGTCATAGAGACGCTTGACAGCCTCGCTCTCATGCGACTTGCGCAGGGGCATATCCTTGTCCGCCTCGTAGAGAGCGGCGGCTCTGCGCGCTCTGAGGTCGACGAAGTTGCGCACGACTGCGTGCTGGATCGGCTGACCGCCGCCGTTGACGCAGCCGCCGGGGCAGCCCATGATCTCGATGAAGTGATAGTCGGCAGTGCCGTTCTTGACCTTCTCCATAATCGTGTTGGCGTTTGCAAGTCCGCTGACTACGCAGACCTTTATCTCCATGTCGTTGACGGTGTAGGAAGCTTCCTTTATTCCGTCGGTGCCGCGAACCTCGGTGAAGTCGAGGCTCTTGAGCTCCTCGCCGGAGAGCTTCTCAACGGCGGTTCTCAGCGCCGCTTCCATAACGCCGCCGGTTGCGCCGAAGATAACAGCCGCGCCGGTGGAGTCGCCCAGAGGATTGTCAAACTCTTCGTCGGGCAGGTGCTTGAAGTATATTCCCGCGCTCTCGATCATTCTGCCGAGCTCTCTCGTGGTCAGCGAGTAGTCAACATCCGGATAGCCGGACGCCGCCTGATCGTCGCGCTTGGTCTCGAACTTCTTCGCCGTGCAGGGCATGATGCCGACAACGACGATATCCTTCGGGTCGATGCCCATCTTCTCGGCATACCAGGTCTTGATTATCGCGCCGGACATCTGCTGGGGCGATTTGCATGTCGAGAGATGATCGAGCATATCGGGATAGTAATGCTCGCAGTATTTTATCCATCCGGGCGAGCAGGAGGTTATCATCGGGAGCACGCCGCCGTTCTGGACTCTGCCGAGGAACTCGTTTGCCTCTTCGACAATCGTGAGGTCTGCGCCGAAATCGGTGTCAAAGACCTTGTCGAAGCCGAGGCGTCTGAGCGCCGCGACCATCTTGCCCTGAACATTGGTGCCGATGTGCATTCCGAAGCACTCGCCGAGAGTTACGCGGATAGAGGGCGCGGTGTGAACAACGACGAACTTCTCGGGATCGTTGATAGCCTCGAGAACCTTTGCGGTGTCGTCCTTCTCATATATAGCGCCGGTCGGGCAGTTGACGATGCACTGACCGCAGGAGACGCACGCCACGGAATCGAGCGGTCTCTCGAACGCCGAGCCGATGTGGGTGTCAAATCCGCGGGCGTTTGCGCCGATAACGGAGATGTGCTGAGCCTGACATGCTGCGACGCAGCGGCGGCAGAGAATGCACTTGCCGTTGTCTCTTATCATATGAATAGCGGAATCGTCGTATTCGTGAACGGGATTTGCGCCGTCGAAGCGACCCTCGTCGTCAACGCCGAACTCCTTGCAGAGCTGCTGGAGCTCGCAGGTTCCGCTGCGGACGCATGAGAGACACTTTCTGTCATGCGTCGAAAGAATGAGCTCAAGGGTCATCTTGCGGCTCTTGCGGACGCGCTCGGTGTTTGTGAATATCTCCATACCCTCGTTAACGGGGTACACGCAGGCGGTCACGAGCGAACGCGCGCCCTTGACCTCGACCATGCAGATGCGGCATGCGCCGATTTCGTTTATCTTCTTGAGGTAGCAGAGGGTCGGGATCTCAATGCCGGCCATACGCGCCGCCTCAAGTATGGATATGCCCTTGGGTACGCTCAGGGGCATGTTGTTTATTTTTATGTTTACCATTTCCATGCTGTGTTGACCCTCCTTCCTTAACCTTTGCTGATTGCCTTGGCGCGCTTGCAGTTTTCCATGCAGACGCCGCACTTGATGCACTTCGCCGTGTCGATAGTGTACGACGGCAGCTTGTGACCCTCTGCGACATAGTCGGTCTTGCCGATAGCCGAGACGGGGCAGTTTCTGGCGCAGAGACCGCAGCCGATGCACAGATCCTTGTCAATTTTGAAGCTCAGCAGCGCCTTACATACGCCTGCGGGACACTTCTTGTCGACTATATGCGCTATATACTCATCGCGGAAGAACTTGAGGGTCGCAAGGACGGGGTTGGGAGCCGTCTGACCGAGTCCGCAAAGGGAGTTTTCTTTGATGTAATGGGCGAGCTCTTCGAGCTTGTCCAGATCCTCGAGCGTCGCCTTGCCGGCGATGATCTTTTCGAGTATCTCCTGCATTCTTCTCGTGCCGATACGGCAGGGGGAGCACTTTCCGCAGGACTCGTCAACGGTGAAGTCGAGGAAGAACTTGGCTATATCGACCATGCAGTTGCTGTCGTCCATGACGATAAGTCCGCCCGAACCCATCATGCAGCCGATGGCGGTGAGGTTGTCGTAGTCTATCTCGGTGTCCATGAGACTCGCAGGGATGCATCCGCCGGAAGGTCCGCCGGTCTGCGCCGCCTTAAACTTTCTGCCGTTGGGGATGCCGCCGCCGATGTCCTCGACGATCTCGCGCAGGGTCGTGCCCATGGGGATCTCAACGAGGCCGGTGTGCTTGATGTTGCCGCCGAGTGCAAAGACCTTGGTGCCCTTGGAGCGCTCAGTGCCCATGGAGGCGAAGCTCTCCGCGCCGTGCAGGATTATCTGCGGGATGTTTGCAAATGTTTCGACGTTGTTCTCGGTAGTGGGCTTTCCGAAAAGACCCTTTTCCGCCGGGAACGGAGGTCTCGGACGGGGCTCGCCGCGGTTGCCCTCGATGGAGGTCATGAGCGCGGTCTCCTCGCCGCAGACGAATGCGCCTGCACCGAGTCTTATATGAAGGTCGAAGTCGAAGCCGCTGTCGAAGATGTTCTTGCCGAGCAGTCCGAGCTCACGCGCTTCGTCTATTGCTATCTGAAGTCTCTTGACCGCTATCGGGTACTCCGCGCGGACATAGATATAGCCCTCGGTCGCGCCGGTGGCGTAGCCGCATATCGCCATGGCTTCAACGATGCAGTGCGGGTCGCCCTCGAGCACGGAGCGATCCATGAATGCGCCCGGGTCGCCCTCGTCGGCGTTGCAGACGACATATTTCTGATCCGCCTGATTCTTGCGGGTGAAGCTCCATTTCAGACCCGTCGGGAATCCGCCGCCGCCTCTGCCGCGCAGACCGGAATCCTTGACTATCTGGATGACCTCGTCCGGGGTGTATTCGGTCAGGCATTTTGCAAGAGCCTGATAGCCGTCCATGGCTATGTATTCATTGATATTCTCGGGGTCGATAACGCCGCAGTTGCGCAGCGCGACTCTCTTCTGCTTTTTATAGAACTGAGTCTCGTTGAGGCTCTTGACGGTGTCGCCGGCGACGGTATCATCGTAGAGCAGATGCTTGACTATTCTGCCCTTGATGAGGTGCTCGTCAACTATCTCCGGAACGTCCTCGACCTTTATCTGGCTGTAGAACGCGCCTTCGGGATAAACAACGACTATCGGACCCAGGGCGCACAGACCGAAGCAGCCTGTCCTGATGACCTTGATTTCGTCTGCGAGACCTTTTTCGGCGATCTCCTTTTCAAACTCGGCAATTATTTCTGCACTGTGAGAAGAAGTACAGCCGGTACCGCCGCAGACAAGAACGTGTGAACGATACATTGATTTTCCTCCTTGTTATTTGGCGATAGCGCCGACCGTGAATTCGCCGACGGGGTTGCCGTTGACGAGATGATCGCTGACGATGCGCGCGACCATTTCGGGCGTTACCTTGACATAGGTGACCTTTTCTTTGCCGGGCTCGAGAACCTCGACTATCGGCTCATACTGGCACATGCCGATGCAGCCGGTCTGCGAGACGGTGACATGGCTGAGATTGCGGCGTGCAATCTCGTCAACGAGTGCGGTGAGCACGGGCTTTGCGCCTGCCGCGATGCCGCAGGTAGCCATGCCGACGAGCACGCGGGTTGTGTATTCGTTGTCTTCGCGGATATTCATATTGGCCTTTGCCTTATCTCTTATTGCGTTAAGTTCAGCAAGTGATTTCATGGTTATTCCTTTCCCGGCGCCGGGCGCCGTCATATGGTTTTTAAAGTAGCGCTGTGTTCTCGTCGATATATTCTTTCATCCACTGCACAACATCCGGATTGTCGAGCGGCACGCCGTCGAGGATATTTTTAATTTCCCGCGTGTCGAGCACGAATCCTTTTTCGTCGGCCGAGCGGCGGTAGATAAAATCCCTGTCGGTGTTCATTGATATGAGCACCGTTACCGTCGAGGTCATGTCCCCGAGGGGAGTGAAGTCTATGCTGTCCGAATGAAATACGGCTTTTGTGGAGGTGCCGACGCCCTTTTTTGAGGTTATCTCAAAACTGCCGCCGGTCTGCTCTGCCGCGAGGCGGAACAGCGGTATGCCCATGCCGACCTTGCGCGTTGTGCGCGTGGTGAAAAACGGATCGCAGACATTTTGAAGCTGTTCTTCGTCCATGCCGCAGCCGTTGTCGGAAACCGTGAGCGTGAGTAGATGCTCTTCTCTGCTTTCGCTGACATCTATTGTTATCAGCGACGCCCCGGCTGATATGGAGTTCTGGGCTATATCGAGAATGTTGAGTGACAGCTCGCGCATGGCGTTAAGCGTCCAGGTATTTGTCGAGAATGCCGTCTATCTGATCGGGGGTGAGTCTGCCGTAGACATCGTCGTTGATCGTCATGACGGGAGCGAGTCCGCACGCGCCGATGCAGCGGCAGGCTTCGATGGAGAAGCACGCGTCGTCACTGCACTCGCCGGGGCCGATGCCGAGTCTCTCGCTTATCTTGTCGAGGATAGCCTGCGAGCCTTTGACATAGCAGGCGGTTCCGAGACATACGGAGATGTTGTATCTGCCCTTGGGGCTCAGAGCGAACTGGGCGTAGAAAGTCGATACGCCGTATACCTTCTCGAGCGGAACGTCCATTCCCTCGGCTATCATAGCCTGTACCTCGAACGGAAGATAACCGTAGATGAGCTGAGCCTCCTGCATGACGTGCATCAGCAGGCTCTTGTCGCCGTTGCATTCTGCGATAACGGCATGGAGCTTCTCTTCCTGTTCCGGAGTGCCGGAAAAAGGTATCTTACTGATTTTTTTGAGCATTTGTAGCCTTTCCCTCCTTAGGTTTGAGAAAAATAACAGATAGGCAAAAAGGAGTTTCCTTTTCACATTAAGAGTAATTATATCATGCGGGTCTGAAAATTGCTACAGTTTAAGGAAAAAAATATCGATAAACTATATACCAATTACACACCCTGCAGGTAGTAATTACCTTTCAACAGATCAATGACCGCCTGCGGCGATGCGCAGGGGAGTTCGAGCTCGGTGCTCGCCGAGCCGACATTTTCGAGGCAGTGCGCGTCGGATGCGCGCAGAAGCCTCATTTTTTGGAGCAGCGGATGCTCTTCAATGAGCCTGTCCGCCTGAGCGAAAGCGGACATCTCGGCGTTTGCGAATCCCCAGCTTTCGTCGAACGAGCCGAGGTTTGCAACCACGCTGAACGACGGGCGGTCAACATGAGCGGGATAGCAGACCCCGCCGAAGCCGGAGACGAGAGGAAAAACCTCGCCGATTGAAATAAAGCTCGCCGTGCTCAGCAGATTCTCCTCGCGCCCGAGAATACCGTCCCTGTCGTCCATTATCAGCTGTTCGCCGAAAATATCGAGCCGATTTTTAATCTTCGGCAGGCGCTCGGCAACGTAGCTCGAAAACGCGAGCGCGGAATCGACATCCGGAAACAGGCACACGACGTGGACTTCCTCTGAAGTTGTCAGCTCCATGCCGGGCACGAAAGCGATTCCCGCCTCTTCTGCCGCACGCGCCGCGGCGGGGCAGTTGAGCGAGGAGTTGTGGTCGGTCAGCGCAAGGATATCCAGCCCCATGACCTTTGCCATGTTGACAAGGTTATAGGGAGTCATCTCCTCGTCGCCGCATGGCGACAGACACGAGTGGATATGCAGATCACATAAAAATCCCGGCATAATTCGACTCCGAATATTTTTGCTGGCTTCGTTTGAAGTAATAAGTAAAATGTATATGGTATGGGCGGATGTCGCCCGCGATTTAGCACAAGTTTATTGACTCGCAGTTTGTATTCGACGCACCGTTGCCGCGCAAGCGGTGGGAAAGGCTTATCATAGCCAACTTTTGAAAACAAATTTTATAACACTGTGGAATTTTATTTTGGCTCCCTTGTGTAAAGGGAGCTGGCTCGGCGTAAGCCGAGACTGAGGGATTGCGGTACAGAACCGACTGATTTTGTGCCTCTTCCGCACAAATCCCCACAATACAGCATATTTATACTTCTTATATTATACATGGTTATATCAATAAATCAATACATATATATCAATTATGATATGTCTTTTTCAGCTCTTTTGTCGCTTCGCCGCTGAGCAGGCAGAGCGAGATGAGATTCGGCACCGCCATGAGCGCGTTCGCGAGGTCTGAGAGCTCCCATACGAGCTCGAGGTCGGCGACGCATCCGACGAATACCGCCGCGGCGTAAATTATGTTGTATATTTTCGCGCTCTTGGCGCCCAGCAGATATTCGAGCCCGCGCCGCCCGTAATATGACCAGCCGATGAGCGTTGCAAAGGCAAAAATGCAGATACTCACGCAGACGAAAATGCTCCCGGCTTTTCCGAATACGCTGCCGAATGCCGCGGCGCAGGCGAGAGAGCCGTCACCGTCCGTCGGCGCGCCGGAGACCAAGAGAGTTATTGCAGTCACGGTGCACATGACGACTGTGTCGAGAAAAACCTCAAGTATGCCCCAGCAGCCCTGCTCGGCGGGTGAATCCGTCTGCGCCGCCGCGTGGATTATCGCGTTGCTGCCGAGCCCCGCTTCGTTTGAAAAAACTCCGCGCGCCACCCCGTAGCGCAGAGCTTTTTTTATCCCGTAGCCCGCCGCTCCTCCTGCCGCCGCACGCAGCGAAAAAGCCTCGGATATTATGCGTGAAAACGCCGACGGCACGGCGCGGAAGTTCTTTATTATGACCGCGAAGCTCGCGAGAATGAATATCGCCGTCATGGCGGGAATTATCTTCTCCGCCGCCGAGGCGATCCTCTTGAGCCCGCCGCAGGTTATCGCGAACACGCCGGCGGCGAGAATCAATCCCGTTATCGCGGGGCTGAGCCCAAACGAGCCGGAGAGCGAAAGTGCGGCCGCGTTCGCCTGGGTCATGTTGCCGATGCCGAGTGAGGCTATGACTAACAGAACGCAGAAAATCTTTGACATGTGCCTGAATCCCAGTCCGCGCTCCATATAGACGAACGCGCCGCCCATCCATTCGCCGTTTTCGTCGCGGTATCTGTATTTTATGCCGAGTATATTTTCGCAGCACGCGCTCATCATGCCGATTATCGCGCTTATCACCATCCAGAAAACCGCGCCCGCGCCGCCTGAGGCTATCGCCGCCGCCACGCCGACTATGTTGCCCGTGCCCATGCACGCGGCGAGTGCGGCGGAGAGCGCCTGCATCTGCGATATCGAGCCTTTGCCGGATTCCCGGCTCTTTTTGCTGAATATACTGCCGAGCGTCGTTTTCATCCATGTGCCGACGTGCGTTATCTGGAAAAATCCCGACCGCACGCTCAGCAGAAGCCCCGTGCCCGTGAAAGCGACGAGCAGCGGGACTCCCCAGACCGCCGAATTTATCGAAGAAACGAGAGAACAAAACGAGTCCGTGGGATCACCTCCGAAAAATGAAAAGGATTGATTTAAAGCGCGGATTAGTATATACTATAATCTGTATAATAAGATTCGCGAAAGGGAACGTGATATCTTGAAGGATTCCGGATTTGTCAAGACCGCAGCGGTCTGCCCGAGGGTGACGGTCGGCGCGGCTGATAAAAATGTTGATAATATGCTGCCGCTGATAAAAGGGGCGGCTTCGTCCGGCGCGCAGATAATCGCCCTGCCGGAGCTGTGCATAACAGGCTATACCTGCTCCGATCTTTTTTCGCAGGACAGGCTCATCGAAAGCGCGGAGGCCGCGCTCGGCAGACTCATTCTTGAATGTGCCGATATCGGCGCGCTCGTGATAGTCGGACTCCCGGTGCGCGTGCGCGGCAGGCTCTTCAACTGCGCCGCCGCATTCCAGAACGGCAGGCTCGTGGGCGTTGTCCCGAAGAGCTATCTGCCGAATTACAACGAGTTCTATGAAAAACGCCACTTCGTCTCGGGACTTGATACGCCGTGCGATACCGTCACCCTCTGCGGGCAGGAGGTGCCGTTCGGCAACATGCTCTTCTGCGCGGGCAACGGCGCTGCGGTCGGAATTGAGCTGTGCGAGGATATGTGGGTGCCTGTGTCGCCCGGAACCGTCCTTGCGCTCAGCGGCGCGGATATAATAGTGAACATCTCCGCCTCCGACGAAATGGTCACAAAGAATGATTTCAGGCTGAGTCTTATTGAACAGACGAGCGCGCGGTGCTACTGCGGCTATGTCTATTCCTCCGCCGGCATCGGCGAGAGCACGACTGACCTTGTGTTCTCCGGCGCGTGCACGATAGCCGAAAACGGCGGCATACTCGCGAGAAACGAGCGTTTTGAGCGAAACGGCGCGGCGGTTTACGCCTGCATTGATGTCAAAAAGCTCGAAGCTCTGCGCCGAAACAGTGAGTTTTATGACAACGCGGCTCGCTATGCCGACCGCGATATAAGGCGCGTTGATATAACCCTACCGGAGCTCAAAGAGAGCGATATTGACAGGTCTTTTGATGCGCACCCGTTCGTGCCCTCGGATGAAAAAGTCAGACGCGCGCGCTGTGCCGAGATATTCAATATCCAGGCGGCGGGACTCGCGAAGAGAATCGAGCATATCGGGCTCAAAAAAGCAGTCATCGGCATCTCGGGCGGACTTGATTCGGCGCTTGCTCTGCTCGTTGCGGACAAGGCGTTTGATCTTCTTGCCCTGCCGAAAGAAAATATAATCTGCATCACGATGCCGGGCTTCGGCACGACGAAGCGCACGAAGTCGAGCGCCGTCACGCTCACCGAGTGCATCGGAGCGCAGCTCAGGGATATAGATATTGTCCCCGCGTGTACTCAGCATATGCGGGACATAGGTCACGATATGAGCATACTCGACGTGACTTATGAAAATGTTCAGGCGCGCGAGCGCACGCAGATACTCATGGACACCGCGAACAAAGAGGGTGCGCTGCTCGTAGGCACGGGCGATTTGTCCGAGCTTGCGCTCGGCTGGTGCACCTATAACGCCGACCACATGAGCATGTACGGAGTCAACTGCTCCGTGCCCAAGACGCTCGTTAGATATCTCGTCGATTTCGTTGCGGACGAGAGGGGAGGCAAGCTCGGCGAGGTGCTCCGCGAGATACTCGCGACTCCGGTCAGCCCCGAATTGCTCCCGCCCGACAAAAACGGAAAGATAGCGCAAAAGACCGAGGATACCCTCGGCTCCTATGAGGTTCACGATTTCTTCCTCTATCACTTCCAGCGCTTCGGCGCTTCACCCGACAAGCTCATGTTCATGGCGTGCCGCGCGTTTGACGGAGTATACAGCCGCGAGCAGATTGAAAAATGGCTCAGGTTATTTATGAAGAGATTCTTCTCCCAGCAGTTCAAACGCTCCTGCATACCGGACGGTCCGAAGGTCGGATCTGTCAGCCTCTCGCCTCGCGGCGACTGGCGTATGCCCTCCGACGCGGATGCCTCCGCATGGCTCGATCTCTGATGAAAGGATAAACGAAAATGAAGAAGTTCAAAAGCTTTATCGCCGTTCTGCTCTGCCTTGCCGCCGTATTCTGCACTGCGGGCTGTTCGGCATCAAAAAAGAGCGCACTGAATATCTCGGGCGCGCAGATAGACTATGAGACGTTTTTATATTATTTCGACCAGGTTCACGCGTTCCCCGAAAAATATGAGCTCGCCGCCGATGCGACGAACGAGCAGATGATCGACGCCGCGATTGAGCTGTGCTGCGAATATGTTGCGGTCAACACGAAACTCTCCGAATACGGGCTGACTCTCTCCGCTTCCGAAAAGCGCTCGGCTTCGAATAATCTTGAAGACCTTTGGCATGTTTTTTCGGGCTACTATGAGAAGCTCGGCGTGTCGAAGCAGACGCTCATGAAGATAGAGACCGCCGACACCTCGCGCAACAGACTTTTTTATTATATCTATGACGAGGGCGGCGAAAAGGCGGTCAGCGAGGACGACATAAAGAAATACTATAACGAGAATTATATCTCCTTCCGCGCCATAACCGGCTATCTTACGACTACCGATGCGAACGGCGACATCGTAGTTATGACTGCGGATCAGAAAGCGACAATGAACAAGGAGTTCATGGAGCTCTCGACGCGCCTGGGCAACGGGCAGACGATGAACGAGATAGTCGAGCTCTATTCCAAGAAGCATCCGGATTCCACAGTTTCGGATCAGCTCCAGTTTATAAAAAAAGGCACGGATTCCTATCCTGAGGGCTTCTTTGAAAAGGTTCAGCAGCTCTCCGTCGGCTCGAACACCGTGCTTATCATTGACAACTATATTTTTCTTATCCTCAGAGAGAATCCCTCGGAGGACGAGGCGAAGCAATACTACGACCGCTACCGCGACGACTGCCTCAAGAGCCTGCGCGGGGACGAGTTCAAGACAATAGTCGAGGGCTACGCCTCCGAGCTTTCGGTCGAGCGCAACGACAGAGTCATAAACAAGGCTGTCAAGGAGGTCCTTAAAGATGGCTGATATAATCAGAAATGAGGTCATCGATGCCGTACTCACACGCCAGACAATAAGAGAGTATAAGCCAATAATGCTCACCGACGCTCAGCTCGATACGCTGACTGCGGCGGCGATGATGGCTCCGAGCGGGCGCAACTGCCAGCCCTGCCATGTCAGATTTATATGCAACGACGCTATGCTGCGCCAGATGCAGATAGATTTCAAGAATATCGTCGGCTGGGACACTCCCGTTCACACGCGAAGCGACAAGAACCCGTTCTATCACAATGCGCCGGTGTTCGCCGCAATATTCGCAAAGCCCGGCAGTCAGATGGATGCCGGAATCATGGTCGAGAACATATGCATCGCCGCAAAGGGACTCGGGCTCGGTACATGTATAGTCGGCAGCGCGGGCGAGCTGTTTGACGACGTCGGCAAGGGTGCTTATTGGCGCGGGGAGATCGACATTCCCATTGATCTTCAGTATATGATAGGCGTTGCGATAGGCGTGCCGGACGAAGTGCCGGAGCAGAAGCCGCGCGACCCGAGTCATTACAAAACAATAAGATAACAAAAGATAAGATAAAATAAACTAACCGCCGCAGAGAATAAACTTTGCGGCGGCTGTTTTTATAAATTTTGTTCACTGCATGAAAACCGCCCGTGCCGAAAATCAGCACGGGCGGAATTTAATTTATCTGTTCTTTATGATGTGGGGCAGGATGAGAATATATTTGACGAGCATATAGACTATTGCGACCGGGACATTCACGACATTCTTCGTGAAGTTTGAAAGGAAGTCGGTGGGCAGCTCTTCATGCTCCTTGGCTTCGCCCTTGGTGGTCTTCTTTATCGCGTATTCGTCGAACTTCTCGTAGCCGGTTGCCTCGCAGGTCTCGTCGTCAACATCAACGGTGTATGCACGGTAGATGAGCCTGTCGCCGTCGATGGTGAAGGTGCTGAACATCGACTTGTAGGGCTGCGCGGCAACGGCGGAATTCTTGAGGATAGGCTCCATGGCGTCCTCGTGAACGCCGTAGCGCTTAGTGCCGGCGGTGTTGGGCAGAATATGAACCGTGCCCTCGGGATTGAGCGCGTAGGTTATCTCCTCGCCCTTGTAGTTCTCGGTGATGTACTCGGTGGGTTGAATCTTGTCGTCCTTGACCTGATAGGTACGAAGATACATGTGGTCGTGGCCGTTGATGACAACGTCGATATCAAGGCTGTCTATTATGGGCAGCAGGCGCTTGCGCATGATGACGGTGTCGGGCTTGTTGATGTTCTTGCCCGCGGAGTAGCAGGCGCGGTGCATGAGGATTATCTTCCACTGCGCGTCAGAAGAGTTCATGTCGTTCTGAAGCCAGTTTATCTGCTCCTCGCTGATGGGATACATATCGTTTGTGTTGAGCACGGCGATATGTGCGTTCGAGTAGTCGAACGAATAGTAGACGCCGGTGATATGATTCCAGCCTGCGCTCTTGTCGAGGTTGAACATATTGTCGAACCAGCCCCAACGAAGGTTGCCCTCGTGGTTGCCGGCGGTCGGCGCCATGGTGATGTTCATGAGTGTGTCGCAGCTCTTCTCATAGAACCAGTCCCACTCTTGATCGTTGCAGTCGTTGACGAAGTCGCCCGCGTTCATGAGAAACTTCGCGTCGGGGCAGACCTGCATCGCGGTGCGCTGAACGGCGCCGCTCTTCGTGAAGTTTATTTCGTTGCCCGCCTGAACATCGGCAAGGGCTATGAACGAAAACGGTTCTTCGCCGTCGCAGGCTGTCTCAAATGTGCCGTTGTTGCTCCAGATGCCGGTTGAAGCGTCGCCGACTCTGTAAACATACTTTGTGTCGGGCTCAAGATTTTCGGCGAGCACCTTGTGGCAGTAGTTCTCTTTCCACTTCGTGCAGGTGCCGGAAAATTTGAGCGCGCCGTCGAAGCTGCCGTTGTATTTTGCAAGGGGCATTACTTCAACATCGCTGCTGCATTTCTCGGTCGTGTACCAGCAGATGCCGCGTCTTGTTTTGGCGTCGCCGTTGATAACAACGCTGATGCGCTTTATCGATCCGTCTGCGCTCTCCTGAGGCATGGCGGAGGCGGCGGGGACTATCATGCAAGCGAGCAGGCAGATTGCCATGACCGCGCTGATTATCCTCATCAGTTTTTTGTTCATCGCATATTCCTCCCAAACTTTTGGTATAGTTATTCTACATCCGATTCGCACAAAAGTCAAGCGAGTTAGCATATGCTCTTTGTGGATAATTTATAATACCTTTTTCATTAATATATGCGGACAGCCCTCTTCAACATCGTGGATCCCGGTGTCCTTGTAGCCGAGCGCTGAGTAGAATCCGGCAGCCTGCTCCTGCGAATGTATCCATATTTCATTGACTCCGTTTTCTGCGGCGTACTTTTCGGCGGCTTTTATTATGCCCGCGCCGAGCCCTCTGCCGCGAAAAGCCTTTCTGACTGCGACTCTGCCTATCATGACCATGCCGCTTCCGGGGTCTGTGAAAATGCGGCAGACTCCGACGGGGAAGCTGCCGTCAAACAGCACAATATGCGCAGCCGTTTCGTCGATATCGTCGAACTCCTCCTCGAAGCCCTGCTCTTTTACGAACACCTCGAGTCTTATCTCTTTCGCCTCGTCCGGGAGCTGATTATAGATTTTAATTTCCATATAAACACCTCAATTTGTATTATATCACAAAAACGGGCATGAAATTTTGTATATACACACATCGCCGAAATTTGTCCCAAACTGTTGCAAGAGAAGAGAAATAAATATATAATTATCTAAAGAATCATTTACGGCTCTGCGCCGGCGGAGGAATATATAATGGAAAAACTCAGAGTGCTCTTTCAGGGCGACAGCATAACCGATATGGACAGGGACCGCTCGAATATCCGCAACATGGGCAACGGCTATCCGCTGTTCGTCGCGTCGAATTTCCGCGCGGATAATCCGAAGTTTGATATCGACTTTTTCGATCTCGGCATCAGCGGAAACAGGGTCAGCGATCTGCGCGACCGCTGGCAGACCGACTGCCTCGATCTCCACCCCGATGTGCTCTCCGTGCTCATCGGAATAAACGACACATGGCGAAAATATGACAGCAACCTGCCTTCAGAATTCGGCGAGTTCGAGAGCATCTACCGCTCATTGCTCGAGGATGCGAGACGCGAAAACCCGGATATCAAAATAATTATAATGGAACCCTTTGTGCTCCATGTTTCCGAAGAGCGCGCGAGCTGGCGCGAGGATCTCGACCCGAGGATTCAGGCGGTGCGCAGAGTGGCGAAAGATTACGCCGATGCGTTTATCCCGCTTGACGGTCTGCTCAACGCCGCCGCTATTGACACCTTCCCCGAGCAGTGGGCGCCCGACGGAGTCCATCCATCACCCGACGGCGCGGCTCTGATAGCCCGCTACTGGCTTGAAGCGTTCGACAAGATACTTTGATGAAAGAGAGAAAAATAATGCCTTTTGATAAAAACTTTGTTCCCGCGCTGCGCTTCGCAGTCATGAGTGACATACATATCGATGACGAGGACTGCATCGAGGAACAGCGGTTTGCAAAAGCGCTTGACGACCTCAAAAATCTGTGCTCGTCCGATGAGAGATACAGCGGCTTTGACGCGCTCGTCATCGTCGGCGACTTCGCTTCGCGCGGGTCGGAGATTCAGATGCGCAAGGTCAAGAAGATTCTCGACGCAGGTCTGCCCGCCGATGTCAGGCTGATAATGACCATGGCGAGCCACGAATATATGACCGACGGCGAGGAGAATGCCCTGCACCGCTTCGATGAGATATTCGGTCTTACTCCCGACACCCATGCGGTGATAAACGGCTTTGATTTCATCGCCGTCACAACGACGAGGGGCTGCCACTTCGACGACAAAAAGCGCGGGTTCGTCTCCGCGGAGCTTGAAAAAGCGGCGGAGCGGGACGGCAAAAAGCCGATATTCTTCTTCCAGCATCCGCATATCACAGACACCGTCTACGGCAGCATCAACTGGGGTGAGGACGAGATAACCGATATTCTTATCAACTACCCGCAGATAGTCGATTTCTCAGGTCACTCCCACGCGCCGATAAACGATCCGCGCTCGGTGCATCAGCGCCACTTCAGCGCGTTCGGCACGGGCACGCTGAGCTATTTCGAGCTCGACGAGTTCGACAAGACCCACGGGACTATTCCGCCCGAGGACAGCAGCGCCGCGCAGTTCCTTATAGCCGAGGCGGACGCGCAGGGCAGGGTGAGGGTATATCCCTACGATGTGCTTGGCAGCCGCTTCTTCCCGTACACATGGGAGATAGACGAGCCGTGGAACATAGATTCGTTCAAATATACCGACGCACGCTATGTCACGGCGGAGAAGCCGTATTTTGAAAATGCCGGGATATCCGTCGAAAACATAACGGCGGACGGCTGCGATATAACCTTCACTCAGGCGACCGGAAAAGAACGCCCGGACAGTTATGATATCTACATTTTAGATTCTGACGGACTGATAAAAAAGCATATGAATATTACTTCGCGCTACTATCTCTCTGATATGCCTGCGGCTCTTACCGAGCACATAGGCGGACTGAAAGCCGGCACGGAGTACAAAATAAAAATAGTTGCAAACAGCTTTTGGCGCACGCGCAGCGACGCTCTGACCGCGCGGTTCGCCACACTCTGAAACACAGGAGCTGATTAAATGTTTTTTGTTTTACCGACAGCGGCGATATTCGCCATATATATTCTCGCGGCAGTTCTGCCCGCGATATTCCTGCTGCGCTATATCTATAAGCACGACACGGTCGACAAGGAGCCGCCCGGGCTGCTGTTGTCGCTGATTCTCATGGGTATCGTTGCGGCGCTGATGTCGATAGTGCTCGAAATAATCGGCGAGAAGATACTCAATGATCAGATAAGCCAGGATGACAAATATTATAAAATCATTCTTGCGTTCGCAGTCGTTGCGGTCGTCGAAGAGGGAACAAAGTTCCTGCTGATGAAGCTCAAGACATGGAAGAATCCGAATTTCAACTACAGCTTTGACGGGATAGTTTACGCCGTCTCCGTCTCGCTGGGCTTCGCCGCGTTCGAAAATATAAAATATGTTATGAACTTCGGTCTGTCCGTTGCGCTCCCGCGCGCGGTGCTCGCAGTACCCGGTCATATGGGATTCGCGGTCTTTATGGGTCTGTTCTACGGGCGCGCCAAGCTCTTCTCCGATCTCGGCTGCAAGGGCAAAAAGGTGATGAATCTCCTCGCATCCTATCTCTCTGCAGTGTTCCTGCACGGGTTCTATGACTCCTGCGCCATGATAGGCAACACCCTCTCGACCGCGATATTCATCGCGTTCGTGGCGTTGATGTATGTCATAGTGATAAGCTTGATAAAGCACGAATCGCGCAACGACAGAAGAATCTGAAATCTACCGTCAGCCGGCAGTTATCTGCCGGCCGGCGGTTTTGCGTTTATAAGAGCTGAAATATTGTTTTATTATTACTTTCCGAAAAAGAAGTATTCGGAGGGTCGGCAGTAGCACGAAAAAAAATTTACGGATTTATCGAAAAACGCCGAAAAAATAAGTATAAAAGCCTGAAAAAATCAGCCGATTTTGTGAATTTTTCGCCGTATCTCCGGTATGCAATTGACTTTGCGGCATAGAATGTGGTAGAATACAGTGCAAGAGGATAACCGGTGCGGGACACCGGCTCTGAATATTTTTATCAATATTAAAAAGGAGGAATGAAGGTTGACTGATCAGAAAACAATGGCGTACATTAACCTTTATGCTGTCTTGGGAACTTTGGAGAATCTCTGCGAGATAGTTCCGGAGGCGAGCGCAATGCTCACCAACACCAAACCCATCTCCATCGGCTTTGAAGTGAAGGACGGCCCGAGCGCCACAATAACCTTCAAAAACGGCAGATGCAGGATGGAGCAGGGCGTCAGCAAGTGCGACGTCAAGCTGCCTTTCTCTTCCTGCGAAAAATTCAACGGTCTTATCGACGGAACCGTAACCCCCATCCCCTCGAAGGGATTCCAGCACATCAAGTTCCTCCTCAAGACCTTTACCCCTCTGACCGACCTGCTTGCGAAATATATGCGTCCCTCGCCCGAGGATCTTCAGGACAGAACCTTCTTCGAGCAGAGCACCACGCTCATGCTCTATACCATTGCCGTCGCTATCTCTCAGATAGCCAATAACGACAAGATAGGTCAGTTCTCGGCATCCCATATCGTTGACGGCGAGATAGGCTTCGGCATAAAGGACGGCCCCGCGGTCACTATCCGCGCGAAGAACGGCCGCCTCGTTACCATCAAGAAGCGCTGCGAGAATCCGCGCGCCGAGATGGAGTTCGCTTCAATGGATCTTGCAAGAGACCTCTTCGACGGAAAGATAAACGCCGTTGCCTGCATCGGCATGGGCGCTATCACCATGAAGGGCATGATCTCGATGATCGACAATATGAACAGACTGCTCGACAGAGTTGCTCTGTACTTGGCATAAGGGAGGGGAACTTTAATGAGCTTCAAGATTAACGATTACACAAAGAGCAGAGAGATGTTCGAAAGAGCCGAAAAGGTTATTCCTTCCGGCGTTTACGGCCACCTCGGCCCGGCAGAAGGCTGCTTCATCCCCGTCAGCGCGTTCCCGCTTTTCGGCGACAGAGCGCAGGGCTCCTATTTCTGGGATGTTGACGGCAACAAATTCATCGACTATATGTGCGCTTACGGTCCCAATGTCCTCGGTTACAATGACCCCGACGTTGACGCCGCCGCTCTCGAGCAGGCAAAGAAGTGCAACTGCACCACCTCTCCGTCCTACAAGGCGGTCGAGTTTGCAGAGCTGCTTGTTGACACCGTCAACTGCGCAGACTGGGCTTTCTTCGCAAAGAATGGCAACGATGTCACCACCGCCGCTATCATGACCGCAAGAGCCCACACCCATCGCAAGAAGATAATCTTCATCAACGGCTTCTATCACGGTATTTCGCCCTGGACCCAGAAGGTCGACTATCCCGGTGTTCTTGAAGAGGACGTTGCGAACAATATCTATATCGATTGGAACGATATCCCGGCTCTCGAGAGAGCTATCGCCGAGAACGAGGGCGAGATAGCTGCGTTTATCTCAACTCCCTATCTCCACGGCAACTTCTTCGACAACCAGCTTCCCGCAGACGGTTACTGGCAGAAGGTTCGCGAGCTCTGCACAAAGAACGGCATTGTCCTCATCGTCGACGATGTCCGCGCAGGCTTCCGTCTTGATATCGCCGGCAGTGACCACTTCTACGGCTTCGAGGCAGACCTCATCTGCTTCTGCAAGGCTCTTGCAAACGGCTGGAATGTCTCCGCCCTCTGCGGTAAAGAGTTCCTCAAGAGCTCTATCAGCAGCCTGTCCTATACCGGCAGCTACTGGCTCAGCGCTATCCCGTTCGCCGCAGGTATCGCCTGCATCAACAAGATGAAGAAGCTCAACACTCCCGCCCTCTTCCGCGAGAAGGGTCTCAAGGTCGGCGAGGGTCTCAAGGCTGCTGCCGCGAACAACGGCTTCCATCTTGTAGTCTCCGGCGAGCCGTCCCTGTTCTATCTGCGCCTTGCGGATGACGATTCCCTCATGCTCCATCAGGAGTGGGTCGCAGAGATGGTCAAGCGCGGCATATTCATCACGAGCCACCACAACCATTTCATCAATGCGTCCCTGACCGACGAGGATATAGCTCACACCGTTGATGTTGCGGAGGATGCGTTCAACACCCTGCGCAAGAATCACCCCGAGCTTGCCTTATAAAATTATGAAAAAAAATCCCGTCCTGTCTTTACAAGACGGGGTTTTTTATGTTATCATATATAAAAATAGTTTCGCGCGCGCTCATGGGTTTGGATATTTTGCCCTTTTGAGTAATTTTTGCCGTGCGTGAGACATATATTTCATCCGGCGGATATTCCCGGACAAAAAACGGAAGCTTTGTGATTTGCGGGGGCACCCGTTCATTCACTCAGACGATAAAAATGTTTTCTGTAAGGAGGAAATGTAAATGCCATTATCAAAGCAGGAATGGTTAGCGCTCGAAAAGAAGGCTCACGAGCTGCGCAGACTTTGCCTCGACACCACTTACTGGGCGGGCAGCGGTCATATCGGCGGCGGCATGAGCGTCATGGATATGCTTACCGTTCTCTATCACAAGTACATGAGACTCGACGTCAAGAACCCCAAGTGGGAGGACAGAGACCGTTTTATCCTCAGTAAGGGTCACGCGGGTATAGCTTACGCTCCCGTGCTCGTCGATTTCGGCTGGAACGATCCCGAGCAGCTCAAGACCTTCAACCACACGAACTCGAAGATGGGCATCCACCTCGATTCGAACAAGGTCGTCGGCGTTGACGCCTCCACCGGTTCTCTCGGCCACGGACTTCCGATAGCTGTCGGCACCGCTCTTGCCGCAAGAGTTCTCGGCAAGGATTACAAAACATACTGCATCCTCGGCGACGGCGAGTGCGACGAGGGTTCAAACTGGGAAGCCGCTATGTCTGCTTCCACCTTCAAAGTCACCAATATGATCTCCTTCGTCGACCGCAACAAGTGCATGATCGACGGCAGAACAGAGGATGTCATGAAGCTCGAGCCCTTCGCCGACAAGTGGCGTTCCTTCGGCTTCATCGTCAAGGAAGTCGACGGACACAACTTCAAGGAGCTGTGCGACGCTATCGACTTCGCTCTTGAGAACAAGACCGATTCTCCCGTCATGATAATTGCCGACACGATAAAGGGCGCCGGCATCAACTTCATGGAGGATAACTATCAGTGGCACTACGGCGCTATTGACGAAGAGAAGTATAAGAAAGCTATAGACAGCCTTGACGCCTACTATGAGGCACGCAAGGCAAGAGCTGAAAAGGAGGGCGAATAATATGGCAGGCGGAATGACCTATACAGCCGTTGAATCAACCGCTCTTTCCACCGCGGAATATTACGGCAAGACCCTTGTTGAGCTCGGCGCAGAGCATCCCGAAGTTGTCGCGCTGACCGCTGACCTCGGCAAATCAACAAAGATCGGTATGTTCGGTGAGGCTTATCCGGACAGATTCTTCAACGTCGGTATCGCAGAGCAGAACATGTTCGGCGTCGCCGCAGGTATGGCGAGAGCAGGACTCGTTCCTTTCCTTTCGACCTTCTCGGTCTTCGCTTCTCTGAGAAGCGCCGACCAGCTCCACACCGACATCTGCTATCAGAATGTCAACGCTAAAATAATCGCTACCCATTCGGGTACTTCGTTCGGTCAGGCAGGCTCGACCCATCACGCTATCTGCGATCTCGCAGTTACCCGTGCTATGCCCAACCTCACCGTTATCTGCCCCGCAGACGGTATGGAGACTGTCAACGCAGTCCGTGCGGCATATGAGACCCCCGGCCCGTTCTATATCAGAATCAACAGAGGCTTCGACCGCGTCCTCTATAAAGACACCGATTACGGCTTCGAGCTCGGCAAGGCAGTCACTCTTAAAGAGGGTACCGACATCACCGTTATCGCTTGCGGCTCCTGCGCATTCCAGGCTCTTCAGGCGGCTAACTTCCTTGAGAATTCGGACGGTCTTAAAGTCAGAGTTCTTGATATGCACACCATCAAGCCCATCGACCGCGAGGCTATCCTCAAGGCTGTTATGGAGACCCGCCGCATAATCACTGTTGAGGATCACAATGTCATCGGCGGTCTCGGCAGTGCTGTTGCAGAGGTTGTTGTTGAATCCGGTAAGGGCTGCGCATTCAAGCAGCTCGGTATCCAGGATAAGTTTGCTCCCATCGGACTGCATGAGGACATCATGTCCATGCTCGGTATCGACTCGAACGGTATCGTTGAGGCTGTCCGTGAGGTCATGGGCAAGGACTTCGAGCTTGATGACGATTGGGACGACGAGGTGTAATAGCTTCGCCCGTATCCCGATAAGGAAAGGAATGATTATATGGCATCAAGAGATGAGATTTTTACTAATAAACTTTTTCTCAACGCTGTCCTTCCGCTCATCAAGGTAATTGCAAGCGACGTTCCCTCGCTTGCAAAGAAGTTTGAGCACGCGCACGGCGTTATGCAGGTCAGTGCTCTCGATCCCGACAGCCCGGACGGCAAGGTGGCTACCCATTTCGTAGTCAACTGCGGCGAGTGGCTCGTTCACAACGACAAGGTGGACACCGCTCCCCACATCGAGCTTGAGTTCAAGAGCATCAAGGCGATGAACGCATTTTTCAAGGGCAAGATGAGCCTCGCGACCCTGCCCAAGATGAAGGGTATTGCAAAGCATCCCGGCCTGTTTGCCTCGTTCATGGCAGTGCTTCTGAAGATGTCCTCGCTGCTTACCGCAAAGGGCATCCCGGAGGACGAGGATACCAAGGCTCTGCTCGTCAAGTGCTACTTCTACCTGCTTTCGAGCGGTATCAGCCAGCTCAACAAGCTCGGCCATCCCGATGTTCACGATTGGGCGCTCAAGAGCCCCGACCGTGTCTATGCGTGGGCTGTCAACGGCCACGACGAGCTTTCGGCTTATCTGCGCATAAAGGCGGGCAAATCGAGAGCCGGCAGAGGCGTTTACAAGAGAGCTATGCCTTTCTTCACCCTCCGCTTCGATTCTCTCGACAGCGCGCTGGGCATCCTGCTCGGTCTTGACGATATGCTTGACTCCGCGAAGAAGGGCAAGCTTATCATGGAAGGCGCACCCGAGTTCGGCGCTCAGATCGGCGAGTATATGCTCACCGTCGCCGGATTCATCCAGTAAGAGAAAACATAACAAAATTCCGCCGTGTCTTCGGATGCGGCGGTTTTTTATATGACGATAACATAATATTTTGCTAAAATATCCCATTCTCCGTTCACTGGTGACAAAAATTGAAAACTATCAGCGATTTAAACGGAAAAAACTTGCAAAATCAAAGCGCAGGCTTTATAATCTAAACATAACTCCCGCATGAATATCCGCCTCGGCGAATCGCCGACAGGGGGGAGAAAATGCAGGTAATTTCAAGGAGGAAACGGAAATGAAATACGCATTCGTAAACGGCGTTATTCTCGACGGCACTCAGGATATGGAGCCCCAGTCCGGCAAAATTATTCTTGTCGACGGCGAGAAGATAACCGCCATAGTCGACGCGGGCGCGGATATCTCCGGATATGAGAAGATAGACCTCGGCGGAAAGTACATAATGCCCGGCCTTATCAATATGCATATCCATCTTCCCTCGAGCGGAAAGCCGAAGAAGAAGGAATCCGACCCGAAAAAGCTTGTCAAGATCATGACGAGCAACAATCTTTTACGCAAGATAATCAAGGCGGTCTGCCGCAGCGCGGCTCAGATGCAGCTCAACAGCGGCGTTACGACCATCAGAACCGTCGGCGGAGTTGAAAACGCCGATTCGAGCATCCGCGACGATATAAACGCCGGAAAAACCGTCGGTCCGAGAATACTCGCGGCTAACATGGCTGTCTCCGTCCCGGACGGACACATGGCGGGTTCGCTTGCCTATGTCGCCGAGAGTGCAGAGCAGGCGAGAGACTTCGTCGCGAAGATTGCCGAGGATAAGCCGGATCTGATAAAGCTCATGATAACCGGCGGCGTGCTTGATGCAAAGGTCAAGGGTGAGCCCGGCGTGCTGAAGATGCCCCCCGAGTATGTCAAGGCGGCTTGCGACGAGGCGCACAAGCGCGGACTTATGGTCGCCGCCCATGTTGAGAGTCCCGAGGGCGTACGCGTTGCGCTTGAAAACGGCGTCGACACCATCGAGCACGGCGCAAAGGCGGATGACGTGATAATCTCGCTCTTCAAAGAGAAGCACGCGGCGCTCATAACGACCCTTTCTCCCGCGCTTCCCTATGCGCTGTTTGATCGCTCCGTCAGCCACGCAACCGAGCTTTCGCAGTTCAACGGTGAGGTTGTCTTTGAGGGCATAATCGACTGCTCCAAGAAGTGCCTTGCAAACGGTATCCCCGTCGGACTCGGAACCGATACCGGCTGCCCGTTCATCACTCACTACGATATGTGGAGAGAGCTTGTCTATTTCCACAAGTACTGCGGCGTGTCGAATAAATTTGCACTCTACACCGCAACGAAGAGAAACGCGGAGATAGCGCATATTGATAATATCACCGGCACCGTCGAACCCGGCAAGTGCGCCGATCTTATCGTCACCGACGCGAACCCGATCGACGATCTCAAGACTCTTCGCAACGTGAAGATGGTCATGACGAGGGGACACCTTATCCGCGAGCCCAAGGTCAAGAAATATGAGAACGTTGAGCGCGAGCTCGACAAGTTCCTTTAATACCGTTTTAATGAGTGGATAGATGTAAAATGAGTCCGATAATCGTTTCAACTTTCGGCGCGTTTACCGCGCTGCGATAGTCTGCCTCTCCCTCCAGGGACTTGTCGGCTACCCGCTGACTTCGTTCTGCCTGAAGAAGGAGACAAAGAGACTCACGAAGCTCTACAGAAACGGCGAGTTCAAAGCGTCAACTGCCGCCTCTGAAGACAAGAAGGACGAAAAGAAGAAGAGAGCCACAAGCACTACTATCATACTGCTCAAGCTCGCGCTCATCACTCTCGCGGCTTACTGGATCGACTATGCCACAAAGGGCTATATACCGATGTATGTTATTTGCCTGCTGCTCGGTTTCGCCGCTCACGAGCTCAAGCTCGTTGAGACCGATGCCCTCCATGAGGCGAGCTCCTACGGCTTTGTTATGACTGCGCTGATGATGGGTCTGTTCAAGACTCTCGCAAGCTCCGGTACAGACGGCATCGCGTCCGTTGTCGGCATCGCCGCTGCACTTGTTGCTTTCGCGACCGTCGCAATGGGTCTTATGGCTCTGCTTGCAAACAAGATATTCAAGCAGTCGTTCTTCATGTGCTATGCGATAGTCCTCAACGCCTTTTCCGGCTTCCCGATCAATATGCTGATAACCACCGAGGCTATCAACATAAACACCGAAGAGGGCGACGAGAGAGACAACATTACCGCCGAGATAATGCCCAAGATGCTCGTCGCGGGCTTCGTCTGCGTGACGATAGTCTCCGTCCTGCTCGCGGGAATACTTGTAAGATTCCTGTAATTTCAATTTACCGAAAGCTCCCGAGGCTAAACGGCCTTGGGAGTTTTTTGTAGCCGATACGCAGAAAAACAGTAAAAATTTAAAGAATAACGATAAATATTTATTGACAATCTTGAATCACCGTGCTACAATGACCTCGCAAACTAAGGAGAAGAGGCATGTGAAATGAAAGACGACAAGAAAATGAAAACAGAAAAAATCGTCCTCAACGGACTTGTTATTATCGGCATCGCGCTGACCGTGCTCGCGCTTCTCGGCTCGCCGTTTATTATTGCTGCAGTTATAAAAGCGGGCGAATTTTCGGCTCTGCCGCCCTATACTTGGATTCTGACCACCGCTTCGGTCTATGCCTGCGCCGTGCCGTATATGGCGGCGCTCATTGAACTCAAGCTCATCTGCTCGCGCATTTTCACCGACAAGGCGTTTTCAATGGTAACGGCGAAAAAATTCCGCAATATCGGAATCTGCGCCTTCGCGGAGCTGCTGATATTTTCAGTCGACCAGGCGGTGCTCTGCTCGATGCTCGCTGTATATGAGCTCATGGGACTCTACTATCTGCCGGTTTTCGTGTTCGCGTTTGTCTGCGTCGTCGCGGGAGTCCTCGCGTTCGCGATGGGCGGCGTGTTCAAGCGCGCGGCGGTTATTAAAGAAGAAAACGACGAGATATTTTGACGGCGGGGTGACGGCATGATAGTTATAAATCTGGATGTTATGATGGCAAAAAGAAAAATGTCGCTCACCGAGCTTGCCGACAGACTCGGTATGACAATGGCGAATGTCTCGAACTTCAAGAACCACAAGGCAAAGGCTTTCAGATTCTCGACTCTCGATTCTCTCTGCGAAATCCTCGACTGCCAGCCGGGCGACCTGCTCGAATATGTCCCGGGGGAGAGCGAAGAAAAATGAGAACGCGAAAAATAGCTTATATTATAGCGGCAATGTGCCTGCTTGTGCTTTCGCTCTCTGCATGCACATTCAAGAGCAAGGATCCGGTCATAGCCTCGCTCGGAAAGGCGATGTCGGTGCAGAGATACAGCTGCGCGGGCTTCGGGGATTCGACGGACTTCGGGATATACACTTTCCCCGGCGCGAAGCCCGAAGATAGCGAATATTTCAAGCCTGTGACCGCCGAGAGCAAGAATGAACTGCTCGGATATATCGACAATTTCGAGAACTGGGTCAATGTCACGCGCGAGGGCGATGACGACAACGCGCTTGTTGTGAACTATCATTTTTCGCGCGCCGATATCGACGAGAGCGATTATCTCTATATCAGCGACCGCGATGGAGAGGCGATAGGCGAAGGCGTCTATTCAAAGTACGACAGCTATAATGTCTACTTCTTCGATTCGCAGACGACAACGCTGTATTATTTCCACAATAATATATAATGGGAAAAACAATTGAGGCTTTTCGGTCCGTTTCTGCGTTTTCACGGTTGAAAATTATGTGAAAATGCATTAAAATAGATATAGAATCTATGAGGAGGACTGACTATGGAAAGCTTCAGACATATGCCTCTTGAAAACATACAGAACTGCCGCGACCTCGGCGGATATCCGATAAAGGGCGGAGGCTTCACGAAATACGGCAGACTGCTTCGCTGCGGCAGACCGCGCGCGTCAACGCCGAATGATATGGAGTTTTTCCGCGAATACGGGATAAAGAATGTTTTCGACCTGCGCGGCGATTCTGAGGCGATATCCATGCCGTCGGAGTTTGCCGATTATCCGGGAGTGAATTACTATCATTTCTCCCTGCTCGAAATAAACCCCGCTTCGCCGCATATGGAGATGTCGATGCCGGAGGTGTATGTCACGAGCCTCAACGAGTGTAAGGGCAACTATGCACGCCTGTTCTCCGCGCTGTCGCGCGTAGACGCCCCGTCGATGTTCCACTGCTTCCTCGGCAAGGACAGAACCGGCATAACCGCCGCGCTGATACTGCATTTAACAGGCGTATATTTTGAGGATATCGTTGCGGATTACCGCATCTCCTCGACCTATCTCGAACCGTTTTACCGCCGCGAGATGGAGAGAAAAACGGGGCTTGTCCATGAGAGCGACATGGCGCATCTCGGCTCCCCGGCGGAGAATATAACCGCCGTGTTTGAATATCTTTCGCGCCGTTACGGCTCGGTCGAGGACTATTTCCTCTCCGCAGGTCTTACTTCGGACGAGATAGACGCAGTCGGCAGAATACTCAGATAAATATTTTCAACAACAAAACCCTCCGTCAGGCAATCCCGGCGGAGGGTCAATATTTTATTTAACAGATCAGACCGATGCGAGGAAAGAGTCGGTGTCGGTGATCTCTGCGCCGTAGGTGTCCTTGAGGTACTTCAGACCGTACTCATAGTCCTCGGCGGTGAAGGAATTCGTCGCGTCTTTGATAACAACAATGTCGTAACCGAGCTGATAAGCGTCGGCGGAGGTGTGGCGAACGCACATATGGGTGTGCAGTCCGGTCACAACAACGGTGTTGACTCCGAGCTCCTTGAGCAGGAGGTCAAGGTCGGTGTGGAAGAAACCGCTGTAGCGTCTCTTGGAAACGACATAGTCGCTCTCGCAGAGTCCGAGCTCGGGAATGACTTTCGCGCCCTCGGTGCCAGCTATCGCGTGGTCGCCCCAGAGCTTGAGCTCGTGGTCGATGCCCTTGAGATGAGCGTCGTTGCAGAAGATGACCGGTATGTTCTTCTCTCTTGCGCCGTTGAGCAGTTCTGCGGTCTTGGGGACTATTGCAAGACCTCTGTCGCACTTGAGTGCGCCGGTGACGAAGTCGTTGAGCATATCAACGACAAGAATTGCGTACTTCTTTTCCATAATATTTACAGCTCCTTGTGTGTTATGATTAAATTATACCGATTTAATCTTCCGGTGTCAATGACAATAAACACAAAGAAAACGCTCTTTTACAATAGGTGTTTGTGTGATATAATTTATTCATATCAATTTCCCGGGAAACGGAGAGTGCTTATGGCAACTGTGCTCCTGGCAGTGATATTCATAGCCTATATCGGGCTCGGAATACCAGATTCTTATCCAGGCTGCTGAGCATAAAGCTCTCGGGCAAAAAGGTCATGGCCATAGGCCAGTGCGTGACCCTCGCGGCGATACTGCTCATTATGTTTAAACTGCCGATGGCGGTGACATATGCGGCACTCGCGATGTATGCGGTGATGATGATATCAACTGCGTTTTTCATACGCAGACTGGCAGATAAATAAAAAGGAGAAACGATATGAAAACGACTCAGGTTGCCGCCGCCCTCATCTGGCAGGGCGACAGATTCATGATATGCCGCCGCCCTGCGAACAAGGGCAACGCCCTTTTATGGGAGTTTGTCGGCGGAAAGCTCGAACCAGGCGAGACACATCAACAGGCACTTATTCGCGAATGCCGCGAGGAGCTCGGGATAACGGTAGAGGTTGGCGACGAATTCTGCGATGTCTACCATCAGTATCCGGATATATATGTCCATCTCGTCGTGTTCAATGCGAAAATAGCCGAGGGCACGCCTCAGCTGCTCGAACATTGCGGACTCGAATGGATAACGCCGCAGGAGATAAAAAACTATGCCTTCTGCCCGGCGGATAAAGATATACTCCAAAAAATAATCAATACACATTGAAAGAGGTTATATTATGCAGCTTGTTCTTCCGTTTGAACATATGGCAAAGGCGGCGCAGTATATGGAGCCGTCGGTTTTTGAATATGTCCGCGAGGGTGAGATAGAGAGTTTCGAGAGCTTTGAAAAGTTCGATTTCCTTGCCTTTGACTGGTACGATGTCCACAGCGAGCGCACCGAGGACTATAAAATGCTCGCCTATGTCAGCCGCGAGAATCTGATAATTTTCACAGAGGGCGCGGCGGGCGATACGGCAAAGAAGATAATGGACGGGCTCGCGGCGGAGAATCCGGAGCTCAGATCCGAGCAGCTGCTCTACAGATTCTTCGTCCGACTTTTAAACGGCGATATGGATTGCCTCTCGAGGCTCGAGAATGAAATAGACGAATACGAAAATGTCTATCTTTTCAAGAGTGAGTCCGGCAAGGATGTTTTTGAAAAGCTGTCCGCCTGGCGGCGCGAGCTGCTGAGAATAAAGCGCTACTATGAGCAGCTGACTTTGATTTTTGACGAAGCTTCTGCGAACGACAATTCCGTATTTTCGAACTCTGCGGCGAAACGCTTCGCCATTCTCAAGAACCGCACCGACCGCTATCTCCAGACGGTGCAGAATCTGCGCGATGTTATCGAGCATCTTCAGGAGGAATATCAGGCGCAGCTGTCTATCCAGCAGAACGATCTGATGAAGCTTTTCACGGTTGTGACTGTTATCTTCCTGCCGCTGACACTGCTCACGGGCTGGTACGGCATGAACTTTTCGGGCATGCCGGAGCTCAACTGGGAATATGGATATCTTGTGATAATTGTCGTGAGTATCGTTGTGCTCGTTGCGCTGATACTGTTCTTCCGCCGGAAGAAGTGGCTCTGAGATTTTGAAAAAATTTTTGATTTGCCTATTGACAGGGTAGGCAATATGTGCTATATTGTATCCAACATACCGCCGAGGTAGGCGTATGAAAGGAGAGAATGTTATGAAAAAGACCGCCATGAACCGAATGAACCGCTGTAGCTGCGCCTGTTGTCAGTGCGCGTGTTTCGCCATGTCTTTTTCCGATATGTCCTCCAAATGCGGGTCGTTGAACTGATCCGATAAACGGCTTTTTGACCGGGGACACTCATCGGAGTTCCCCGGTTTTTTTATTGCGCCGCGGAACTCAGAATCTTAACTAACTAACTTCAAAGGAGCAATTTATTATGTCAAAGATTTATACCTCAGCAGACCAGCTTATAGGAAAGACCCCTCTTCTCGAACTGACCCACATTGAAAAGAAATACGGACTCAAGGCGAAGGTGCTCGCAAAGCTCGAGTATTTCAATCCCGCAGGCTCCGTCAAAGACAGAATCGCCAGAAAGATGCTCGACGACGCAGAGGCGGCGGGCAAGCTCACCCCCGATTCTGTTATTATTGAGCCGACCTCCGGCAACACCGGCATCGGTCTCGCCTCCGTCGCCGCCGCGCGCGGATATCGCATAATTATCGTTATGCCCGAGACGATGTCCGTCGAGCGCCGCCAGCTGATGAAAGCATACGGCGCCGAGCTTGTGCTCACCGAGGGCGCAAAGGGCATGAAGGGCGCGATAGCCAAGGCTGACGAGCTCGCAAAAGAGATACCGAACAGCTTCGTGCCCGGTCAGTTTGTCAACCCCTCGAACCCCAAGGCTCACTATGAGACCACGGGTCCCGAGATTTTTGAAGACACCGATGGCGAGGTCGATATCTTCGTCGCAGGCGTCGGCACCGGCGGCACCATCACGGGCGTCGGCGAGTATTTAAAAGACAAGAAGCCCGGCGTAAAAATCGTTGCAGTTGAACCCGAGACCTCGGCAGTGCTCTCGACAGGTGTTGCGGGCGCGCATAAGATACAGGGCATCGGCGCAGGCTTCGTGCCCGATGTGCTCGACACAAAGGTTTATGATGAGATAATCCCCGTCAGCAACGAGGCAGCATTCGAGGCCGGCAAGCTTATCGGCAAGAGTGAGGGTGTGTTGGTCGGCATATCCTCCGGCGCCGCCGCTTATGCAGCGATAGAGCTTGCAAAGCGCCCGGAGAACGAGGGCAAGACAATAGTCGTGCTCCTGCCCGACACAGGCGACCGCTATCTGTCGACTCCGCTTTTCCAGGACTGATAAATAATTTTCCCATAGGCTCCGGCTCTTTTGCCGGGGCTTTCGGGCTTTTTTGAGAGGAAGAATATGAGCTTTAACCCCGATAACCCGCGCCGCAAGGCGCTCATCGCGATGAGCGGCGGAGTGGATTCGTCCGTCGCCGCCTATCTCGCGATTGAAAGCGGGCTTGACTGCATCGGCGTGACGATGAAGCTTTTTAATAACGAGGACGCAGGGGTAAGCCGCGAAAAGAGCTGCTGCTCGCTCGAAGATACGGAGTATGCGCGCGGCGTCGCCTACAGGCTCGGGATGCCGTATTATGTCTTTAATTTCACTGCGGATTTCAAAGAGCAGGTAATGCGCCGCTTTGTTGAAGCCTATGAGCGCGGTGCGACCCCGAACCCCTGCATAGACTGCAACAGATATCTGAAATTCGACCGCCTCTATCGCCGCGCGAAAGAGCTCGGCTGCGAATATGTTGTAACGGGTCACTATGCGCGAATTGAAGAAGAAAACGGCAGATTCCTGCTGAAAAAGGCAGTTGACCCTACAAAAGACCAGAGCTATGTGCTCTATTCAATGACGCAGGACGAGCTGCGGCATACGCTGTTTCCATTGGGCGGCATGACGAAAACGCATACGCGCGAGCTTGCGCGCAAGCTCGGCTTCTATAACGCCGACAAGCCGGACAGCCAGGATATCTGCTTCGTGCCGGACGGCGATTACGCCTCATTTATCCGCTCATTTACGGGCAGGGATTATCCGCGCGGCGAGTTCGTTGACAAAAGCGGCAATGTGCTCGGCGAGCACAGGGGACTTATAGGCTACACTGTCGGTCAGCGCAAGGGACTCGGAATAGCGCTGGGCGAGCCGAGATATGTGACCGCACTGATGCCAAAAGAAAACCGCGTCGTGCTCGGCAGCAATGAAGACCTGATGAGCCGCGAACTCGACGCGAAGAATTTCAATTTTATTGCCTTTGATACCCCACCTGCGGAGTTTCGCGCGAGCGCGAGGGTAAGATACAGGCAGGCGGAACAGCCCGCGACCGTGCGCGTCACGGGCGAAGACACAGTGCATATAACATTCGACGAGCCGCAGCGGGCAATAACAAAAGGTCAGGCGGTCGTCGTCTATGACGGAGATGTGGTTATCGGCGGCGGAGAGATCTGCTGAGTGCGAAACGGAGGAATATTTATGATGATATCAACGCGCGGACGCTACGCGCTGAGGGTGCTTGTTGACCTTGCGGAGCACAGTGGCGGTCTCGTCCCGATGAAGGATGTCGCGGCGCGCCAGGACATCTCAAAAAAATATATGGAGCAGATAATGGCTCTGCTTGTAAAGGACGGATATGTTGAGGGCGTCCACGGCAAAGGCGGCGGATACAGGCTCGGCAGACCGCCGGAGCAGTGCGTTGTCGGCGATATCCTGCGCCTGACCGAGGGCAGCCTCGCTCCCGTCGCGTGTCTTTCATGCGAAGAGCCGTGCGAGCGCGCGGACAGCTGCCGCACCATCGGGATGTGGCGCAGATTCGAAGAGATAACGAACGAATACTTCGACGGCATAACCGTAAAAGACCTGATGAAAACAGAATAACGGCAGCCGCGTCCCGAACGGGCGCGGCTCTTTGCATTGCATATGAAAAAGGCTCCCGCCCGTTTGGGTGAGAGCCTTTATTTTTATTCGGTTGTTAGAGCTTAGCCCTTAGCGCCGTTGTAGCCCTGCTTGTTGTTGCCGATCTTAACGGTGTAGTCAACCTCGCCGTACATGTTCTTGACCTTAGCGGAGATACCGAGCTTGAGCTCAGCCTCGCTTATGTTGATCTTAACGAGATAGTGATAAGTACCGTTGATGATCTTGCCGGTGCTGTTGTCTACGCGAGCGAAGATGTAAGCGTTGGTGTAGGTGAGCTTAACATTTTCTTTGCCGCTCTTGAACTCTGCGCCGAGCTGGTTGAGAGCCTCATCGATGCTGCCGAGGGTTCCGACGCCGCGAGCAACAGGACCGCCGTTGTGGGAGTCGCCGTTGGGGCCGTCAGTCTGATCCTTGACATAGATGATGTAGTCGGTGTACTTACCGTCTGCGGAGACTATTGCCTTAGCGGACTTGACGTCGCTCGCCTTGAGATCGGCGTGGCTGGAAGCGGGAACATAGTCTGTGTCGGTGGAGTTTTTCTTAAGAACGTTGTTGATGATGGGGGAAGCGACTTTGAGGAGTCCGCCTAAACCGCCGTCACCGGTGATCTTGCCGTTGTTGCCGAGAGCCATGGTCTGCTTGCCTGCGGGTGCGGGCTTGGTAGCCTTGCGGGCCTTGACATAGTCAGCGACTATCTCAGCAACAGTCTTAGCGGCTGCGGGGGTTTTGCCGCCATGAGAGCCGCCCTGGCTGCCTGCTGCCTGCGAGGGAGCCTCGACGGGCTTGCCGGAAGCGTCGGTGGAAACTTCGGAAGCGTCGTTGCTGCCGGCCTCGGTGCTGTCGGCTGCGGAAGCGTCTACGGGAGTAGAGCCTTCGCCGTTGTCGATGACCTCTCCGCCTGCGGAGGAGGGATCGGTTGTGGTCGCGCCGTCATCCTTGCTCTTGCAAGCTGCAAAAGCGAAGACCATAGCGAGAACCATGATGAGTGCAAGAATTCTCTTCATTTGGTTGTGCTCCTTTTAACATTTTTCTTGATTTTGTGAATAAATTGTTTCACAGTATTTTCAGTTTACTCTAAAACAACCAAAAAGTCAAGAAAAACAACGCTGTAAATTATAACAATTTTGTAACATACGGCTGGAAATAACTTGACTTTCGGATATTGGCACATATAAAATGTATGCAGAGATTTAAAAAAGTATGAGCCGCAGGGCGAAAGGAATTTGCTAAAATATGCTTGAAAGAAGCGAATGGATAAAAGGGTGCGAAAAGAATTTGCGCGGCGGTACGGTGTATCTGAAAAACTTTCGGTGCGCCGCCAAAGCGGAAAAATCAATATTGAAAATAACTGCGCTCGGCGTATATGAGGCAAAATTAAACGGCGAGCGGGTAGGCGACTTTATCCTCGCTCCGGGCTGGACTTCTTATTTAAACAGGCTTCAGGTGCAGAGCTACGATGTGACAAATCTGCTGAAGACCGAGAATTCGCTCGAGGTGACGGTCGGTCAGGGCTGGCGCGCCATCGCAAGCAAACGCGACGGCAGCGACTTTTTGGGCTACCGCGACACTGCGCTCATCGCCGAGCTGACTCTTGTCTATGCCGACGGCACGGCGGAGAGCATCGTCACCGACAGCTCGTGGACTGCGCGCGAGAGCAAGCTGAGATATACGAATATATATGACGGCGATATCTATGACGCGACTTTCAAAGCGGGGAGCGCGAGGCACTGCATCTGCGTCGATCTCGGAAAGGATATGCTTATCCCGCAGGAGGGCGAAAAAATAGTCGAGCATGAGCGGATGCCTGCTCTGCAAGTAATAAAAACCTCGGCAGGCGAGACGGTCATTGACTTCGGGCAGAATATGACGGGCTATGTCGAGTTCAGGATAAAAGGCACTCCCGGTGCGCAGGCGACAATCTCCCACGGCGAGACTCTCGACTGCGATGGCAACTTCTACAACGCCAACTACCGCTCGGCGGACGCGCAGATAAAGTTCATTTGCGACGGCGAGGAGCACACATATAAAAGCGCACTCACCTTCTTCGGCTTTAGATATATCCGCCTTGAGAACTGGCCGGACGAAGTAAAAAAAGAGAACTTCACGGCGATCGTCGTCCATTCGGATATCCGCAGGACGGGTTATTTCGAGTGCTCGGACGAGACGGTGAACAAGCTTTTCAAAAATATAATCTGGGGTCAGAAGAGCAACTTCCTCGATGTCCCGACCGACTGCCCGCAGAGAGACGAGCGCCTCGGCTGGACGGGCGACGCGCAGGTGTTTGTCCGCACGGCGAGCCTCAATTTCGATGTTAAGCGCTTCTTTAAAAAGTGGCTTTGCGACCTCGCCGTCGACCAGGGACGCGACGGCTGCGTGCCCCATGTTATACCGAATATATTTGACGACATGGGCGGCTCGAGCGCGTGGAGCGACGCGGCGGTCATCTGCCCGTGGGAGATATACAGAACCTACGGCGACAAGGCAGTACTCGAGGAGCAGTTCGACTCCATGAAGGCGTGGATAGACTGGATGCGCGAGCGCAGCGAAAACGGCAGGCGCTCCGGCGGCTCCCACTTCGGCGACTGGCTTGGGCTCGACTCCCCGGAGGGCAGCTACAAAGGCTCAACTCCCGAGGATCTCATCGCCACGGCATACTATAAATATTCGACCGAGTTATTTATAAAGGCGGCACACGCGCTCGGTAGAGATGTTTCGGAATATGAGAATATCCCCGCAGAAGCGGCGGCAGCGTTCAGGCGCGAATATATGGAAAACGGCAGAGTGAAAAACGCCACGCAGACCGGCTGTGTGCTCGCGCTCTGTTTTGATATCACAGACGACAGGGCGGCGACCGCCGCTCAATTAAACGAGCTTGTGAAGCGCGCCGGGCATCTTGAAACCGGCTTCGTCGGCACGCCGTATCTTCTCCATGCACTCAGCGATAACGGTTACGCCGGGACGGCATATGACCTTCTGCTTCGTCGCGAATATCCCTCGTGGCTCTATCCTATATCAAAGGGCGCGACGACGGTCTGGGAGCACTGGGACGGAATAAAGCCCGACGGCACGATGTGGAGCACCGACATGAATTCGTTCAATCACTATGCCTACGGTGCGGTCGCAGACTGGATGTACGGCGCGGCGGCGGGCATAAACGCCGACCCCGATCGCCCGGGCTTCGAGCATATTATCTTCCGCCCCGTGACAGACAGGCGGCTCGACTTCGTCAAGGCTTCGATTGACACGCGTCGCGGCACCGTTGCGAGCGAGTGGAGACGCGAGAACGGCAGGATAAAATATATTTTCACCGTCCCCGAGGACTGCAGCGCTTCGGTCATTATCGGCGGAGAAAAGCACGAAGTCGGAGCGGGCACACACGAGGTTTTTGAATGATAATTTCCCGGCTTGCCGTCATTTTCGGTGAGTCGGGAAATAAATTTCAAGAAAAATTTGAAAATCTTGTCCTACTTTGCAAAAAATATATTGACAAATCGCTTGCGATATAATATAATAATCAAGCCTTGTCGGATGACGAGGCTCACATATGGCGGCATAGCTCAGTTGGCTAGAGCATTCGGTTCATACCCGGAGTGTCGTTGGTTCGAATCCAACTGCCGCTACCAATTTTGGCCCGGTGGTCAAGAGGTTAAGACACCGCCCTTTCACGGCGGTAACACGAGTTCGATTCTCGTCCGGGTCACCAGAGCCACCAAACAGATGTCGCAATCGGCAGATCAGAAATTCGTTCGGTCTGGATTCTGACATCTTTATTTTTTAGGACGCGTAGCTCAGCTGGTTAGAGCGCTTGCTTCACACGCAAGAGGTCCACGGTTCGAGTCCGTGCGTGTCCACCAAAACTCCCGCACATCAGTGTGGGAGTTTACTTTTTCACTTTTCACTTTTCACTGATTTTGCGGGAGTTTTGGAAAGGTAAAAAGTAATAGTGAACAGTGAATAAGTGAGGTGGCTTTTCTCCCTGCGGGCGAAAAGCATTTTAAAAAAGCGTGAGTGCCAGCGAGACATTTCACCCACAAAAATCGCAGCCAAAAACCCGGAGCCGATTTTTGGCTCCGGGCTGGTTTTTTATCTCATCTCTTCAATATGATATATATATTCGAGCGAGCTCAGCGCTTCGATTATCTCTTTGTGCGTCTTGTATTTTTTCAGCTCCGCGCTGTTTATCGTTATCGTTATCGTATAGACGCTCAGTCCCGAGCCGACATACGCGAGGTTCGATTCGATGTCGTCTATTCTCAGCCCGAGGCGGCGGATGACCGCGACGAAGTCCTGAAGATATTCGCTGCTCTTGAGCTCGAGGTGGATCTCAAAGTGGTTCGAGCGGTTCTTGAGGTATATCTCAAGCGACGGGAAGCAGGCGAGGATGCAGAGCAGGAAAACATAGACTATGACGGTCACGGTATAGAGTCCCGCGCCGATCGTGAATCCGAGGATTCCGCAGGCCCAGAGTCCGGCGGAGGTCGTCAGTCCCTTTATCTGATTGCGGGAGCTGAACAGTATCGAGTTGCCGCTGACCATCGCGGTGCCGATTATCGTCGCCGCCGATAGCACGGGCACGCTGAACGAGTAGCTCATCATGAGATATATGTCGAGTATCATCGAGACGGTCGAGGCAAAGGAGATGAGCACGAAAGTGCGCAGTCCCGCCGAGTGACGCTTGCTCGAACGCTCGCAGCCTATGACCGACGCGAATATGACAGCCACCGCTATCCTGAGTATTATCGAATATGTGTTGAGCCCCATTGACCATTCGCCGAGCAGACGGGCGATAGGGTCCGAGAGGGCGAATGCGGTTATTCCGTTCATCTTCTTCTCCTCCTGTTCTTTCTGCTTCTGTCCATGCTCATGCCCGCGAGCAGATACTGCTCGTCTGCGGCTTCGGAGAATGCCTGCTCGTCTTCGTAGTAGGGATTTTCGTGCTTGGGCAGGTCGTTTTGTATCGCCTGGATGCGTTCTATGAGCAGCTCGACCTTGCTCTTCTGATGTCCGTCCTCCGCGATTTCGACTATATCCTCGAGTTTGTTGGAATAGGACTTTGAAAGGTAGAGCGAGAGCTTCGCGCAGCCGGGGCCGATGAGCTCATACAGGACGCTCGACGCAAGTATTATTGTTTCAAGCGCACTGCCGGACGCGCCGCCGAGCGTTCGCGCACCCATCGCGGCGAGACCTATCGCAACGCCCGCCTGCGGGATAAGCGCGAGGCCGAGGTAGTTGCGGACAAGGTGGTTTTTCTTTGTTATGAGACAGCCGAGGAACGCGCCGGCGTATTTGCCGATGATTCGCGTGAAGAAGTAGCACACACCGACAACTATCAGCGGCACGTGGCCGATGGATGACGAGCTGTCAAAGAGCGCGCTGAGATTGAAGTTGAGTCCCGAACGCACGAAGAACAGCAGGAGTATCGGCGGGTTGAAGTAGTTGAGCTGCTTGAACAGCCTCTCATCGTCCGAAAGGTTGATGTAGACCATGCCCATCGCCATGCAGCCGAGAAGCGGCGAGACATCGAGCAGGGTGCATATTCCGCAGAACGAGAACAGCAGCGCGACGGAGACTATCAGCCTGTTGTCCGTCGAACGCTTCTGAAGCAGGAGCTTCAATATCAGTCCGAACAGGCAGCCTATCACGAACACGAGAAGGTTGAGCCCGATGGGCTTCAATACGCTGCCCGCGCTGAAATGCCCCGATGCGTTCGCGAGCGCTACGGATATCGCGGCACTGTATGCGACGAGTCCGACAACATCGTCGAGCGCAACGACCTGGAGCAGGGTGTCAACAAAGTCGCCCTTTGCGTGGGTCTGGCGTATCGTCATGACCGTTGACGCGGGAGCGGTTGCCGATGCGAGCGCACCGAGCACGAGCGAGAAGTTGATATCCAGCCCGAGAATGAAGAACGACACGATGAAAACGATAATTGACGCGAGGCACGCTTCGAGCACAGTTATCACAACGACTTTTCCGCCGTTCTTTTTAAGAGTCGAAAAGCGGAAGAACTCGCCGGTGCTGAACGCGATGAACGCGAGAGCGATATCGTTCAGAAAGTCCATTCCCTCAACGATGTCCTGCGGCACGAGATTCAATACATACGGCCCGAGCAGGACGCCGGAGAGTATGTACGCCGTGACATTAGGCAGCCGGAGCCGCTTTGTGATGCGCGTCATCGCAAAGCCCGTTATCAGCATCAGAGCCACCGAAATTATGATTCCCGCGACGGGGGAGGTGATGTTGAAGGTCTTGTAGAGTGAGTTAATCAATTTCCCTTATTCCTCGTTTCCTTTCAGAGAGTAAAAAAGCAACCGCCGGGAGAGCTTTTTCGTCCGGCGACCGATAAATTTTGCAAATTTGTTTTTTAATATCTCTTGTGATTTACTATATAATATGATATACTCAACCTGTAATAAAATCAAATTATTTTAATTTTGATTTTCAAAAACTTTTTTTATGGTGAGTATATGTTAGACAATAAAACCGAAACTTTGATAGCAGTTGCGGAGCAGAAAAACTTTACAAGGGCGGCTGAAGCTCTCTCTCTGACCCAGCCTGCGGTCAGCCATCAGATAAGCCAGCTCGAACAATCCCTCGGTGCGAAGCTGTTCAATCGCAAGAAAGGCGAGCTGACATTGACGCAGGAAGGGGAGATTGCGGTTCGCTATGCGCGTATTCTGACTTCAATGGATCAGAAGATGCACATGGAAATAGCGGACTCCAAGCGCAACATAAAGAAGCTGCGCATAGGTCTGACCCATACCTCCGAAAGCACGTTTGCAACCGAGGTTCTCGCCCGTTACGGCAACGAATATCCAAATGTAAGCATTACTGTTTTTACAGATACTATAAAAAATCTTTATGATATGCTCGGCAATTTTGAGATCGATCTTGCAATAACGGACGGAAAAGTGTCGAATCCGTCGCTCAATTCCGTCATGATAGATACGGACTATCTCGTTTGCATCATGTCGAACAACAATCCGCTCGCAAAGCACTCGATGATAACGCTGAACGAGTTGCGCCGCGAGAGGCTCATCCTGCGTCTTCCGACTTCGGCAACGCGAATGCTGTTTGAAGCGACGCTCGAGAGCCACAACGAATCAATAGACGACTTCAATGTTATCCTCGAAGTCGATAACGTCACGACGATAAAAGACCTTGTGCAGAAGGACTTCGGCGTATCTATCCTTGCAAAGAGCGTGTGTCTCAGAGAAGTCCGCAAAAAGAAACTGACGATAGTCCCGATAGAAAACCTCAGCATGGCGCGCGAGACGAATATAGTCTATCACAAGAGCTTCGCCCATACCGAGGTGCTCCAGGATATAACCCAGCTCTATCACGACACGAAAAAGCACTATCTTGTGTGAATATAAATCGTTCGCTGCACAGTGTTGTATTACATCTTATTATTTCAAGCGTAAGCAAAACGCCGCCGGTAAGCTTTTATGCTGTGCCGGCGGCGTTTGAGTTTATGTTATATTTTATGCTATGACTGTGCTTGCCTGTTTGTCGGTGGGAACAAGACCGATATAGCTCTGACCGGGGTTGAGCTTGAGCTCAGTTCCGTCGGACGAATAGAGGGTGAGCATACTGTCCGGGCCGCCCTTTTTCCAGGTTATGTTCTCATATGCGCCGTTCGAGAGATAAACGCCGCTGCCGCCTGTCAGATCCATGTCAACGCATCCGGAGGAGTCGCCCATGAGCGAGACCGGGCAGTAGAGAATAACAACATTCTTGACCGCCATCTGCTTGCCGTCCGCGTCGGTCATCGGCGCGCCGTTGATGTCGTTGAGATAGAGCCCGTCCTGCGCCGAATAAGTAAATGAGTGGTTGCAGTAGGACGAGAAAACTATGTCTATTCTCGAGCATGCGCCGCCGGCGGGAGTGCGCGGCGAGCTCTCGGAAACAAACGCAAAGGGATTCTGATAGCCGGATTTGAAATCGCGGCGGATGTCGAGCTTTGTAAGACCCTTGTCAATCGCCTCGCGGGTCGTGTATCCGCGGTGCTCAATGGCTACGTTGGTGCGCTCCTTGTCGCGGAAGAAATATCTGCCGAGATACGAACGTCCGTCGAGGTCGTCGACATTGCGTTCGCTTATCGCCGAATAGGCGTATTTGCTGCCGCCCCAGTGGACGAATATTGCGTCAAGTCCCTCGGCTATCTCGACGAAGTCGTGCCTTGCGCTTCTGAGCGAGCCGACCTTGTCGGGAATCTTGTTTATGTCGGAATAGAGCCAGAGCATTCTCGTAATACCCGCCTCCGTCACGCCCTCAAACACGATATCGGGGGTGCAGAGTCCCCACTGCGGGCGAGCGGGCTTCGAGTTGTTGACAACTACCGCTATCGGGCGTTTGCCCTGCGCCTTGAAGCCGGAGAGTCCGGTCAGCGGGTCAATGTCCGCCGCTTCGAGTGACTGCGATGAGGATTCGCCGCTCGTGCTGTCTGCGTCCGGATTTTTCTTGCCGCCGGAGCATTTGACGGCAATCAGGACGATCATCACGATGAGCAGCAATACTGCCGCGATGAGAATGTAAAGTCTCGAATTGTTTTTCTTCTTCTTTTTCTGCTGAACTGACATTTTGAAAATACCTCGTTATCTGATGGATTTTTCTGTCATCCTAATTATACATTCAGAAGATATATTTTTCAACAGTAAAGCTCCGATTTTATTGACTTATCTTTTTACTATGTTATATAATGGTAAAAAGCCGGTAATTTTCTCGGCTTTGGCGCGGAATATTTCAGCGCGCCGGAAAAGGAGGTAAACCCAGATGGCAAGAGTATTCAATTTTTCAGCAGGTCCTTCAATGCTGCCCGAGAGCGTTCTCAGCCGCGCGGCAGCGGAGATAATGGACTATCACGGAAGCGGCCAGTCCGTTATGGAGATGTCGCACCGCTCAAAGGTCTTTGAGGAAATCATGGACGAGGCGCAGAATCTGTTCAGATCGGTACTTTCAGTGCCCGATAATTACGATATACTGTTCCTCCAGGGAGGAGCTTCGACCCAGTTTGCCGCGATTCCGCTCAACCTTTTGAACGGCAGCGGAAAGGCCGATTATATGCTCACCGGTCAGTTCTCGACCAAGGCGTATAAAGAAGCTTGCAAATACGGCGATATCAGAGTTGTCGCGTCCTCGAAAGATAAGACTTTCTCTTATATCCCCGAAGTCACCCGCGAGGATTTTGACCCCGAGGCGGACTATGCATATATATGCCTGAACAACACTATCTACGGCACGAAGTTCCCGTATATCCCCGACACAGGCGATGTTCCGCTCGTTGCTGATGTCTCGTCGTGCTTCCTCTCGGAGCCGCTCGATGTCTCAAAGTTCGGTATTGTCTACGGCGGCGCGCAGAAGAATGTCGCCCCCGCGGGACTGACTATTGTCATAGTGCGCAAGGACCTTGTCGGCAAATCACGCGATATTACGCCTGCGATGCTCGACTACAAGAATATGGCGGACAACGACTCGATGTATAACACGCCGCCATGCTGGTCGATATATATGTGCAAATTAGTGCTCGAGTGGATAGAGAAGCTCGGCGGACTTGAGGAGATGAAGAAGAGAAACGAAGCGAAGGCAAAGATTCTCTATGACTTCATCGATTCGAGCAAGATGTTCTCGAACCCCGTCAGGCACTGCGACCGCTCGCTGATGAACGTGACTTTCGTTACAGAGAGCGACGAGCTCAATGCAAAATTTGTCGCCGAGGCGGCAGAGGCGGGATTTGTCAACCTCAAGGGACACCGTTCGGTCGGCGGAATGCGTGCGTCTATCTACAACGCCATGCCAGTCGAGGGAGTCGAGCAGCTTGTTGACTTCATGAAGGAGTTCGAGAAGAACAACTGAGGGGGAGAGGCTGATGAAAGAGATATTAACGCTAAATAAAATAGCAAAGTGCGGAACCGACCGCTTTGACAGCGCAAAATATATCTGCACTGACAATGCGGAAGATCCGGCGGCGATAATGGTGCGCTCGGCTTCGATGCATGAGATGCAGTTCGGAGCGGGTCTTTTGGCAATCGCTCGCGCGGGAGCGGGTGTGAATAATATCCCGATCGATAAGTGCTCGGAGCAGGGTATCGCAGTATTCAACACGCCCGGAGCGAACGCAAATGCAGTAAAAGAGCTCGTTATCTGCGCGGCTCTTCTCGCTTCGCGCAAAGTCGTAGATGCTATCGACTGGTGCAAGACTCTAAAGGGTGAAGGTAGCAATGTCGGTAAGCTCGTCGAAAAAGGCAAGAGCTCATTTGCTGGTCCCGAGATAAAAGGCAAGACCATGGGCGTTGTCGGCATGGGCGCGATTGGCAAGCTCGTTGCCGAAGCAGCGCGTGACCTCGGTATGAGAGTCGTCTGCTTCGACAGAAAGGGCAGAAGCGAAATAAGCGGCGTTGAGACCGTTGACAATATGGAGGCGGTTTTCTCCGCGGCGGATTACCTGACCCTGCACATCCCGTGCAACGACAGCACGAGAAATATTATCAATGCGGAATCTATAGGCAAAATGAAAGACGGCGTGCGTATTCTCAATTTCGCGCGCGGCGAGCTTGTGAACTCCGATGATATTCTCGCTTCTCTCGCCGACGGTAAAGTTGCGGCATACGCCACGGACTTCCCGACCGATGCGCAGTTGGGCGTGCCCGGAGTTATAGCTATCCCGCACCTCGGTGCCTCCACGCCCGAGAGCGAGGACAACTGCGCGGTCATGGCTGCCGACGAGCTTATAAGCTATATCGAGCGCGGCGAAGTGAAAAACTCCGTCAACCTGCCCGAGCTCACGCCGCCCGCAGAGTTTGAAAAGCGCGTGTGCGTTATCTATAAAGACGGCGAGGGAGTGCGCGAAAACATCGTCGCGGCGCTCGGCGGCAATATAACATCGCTCAACAGCGCAGCCAAAAACGGACTTGGCTATCTCGTCTGCGATACGCCGAACCCCGACAGCGAAAGGATAACCGCAGTCAGCGGCGTTGTCAGAATGAGAATCATATAAAAAATTAACAGTAAACCCCGGAGGATAGACGGGTGTCCGTAAAACAGTTAATCCTCCGTATGGCTTAGACCATGCGGAGGATTTGTTTATGTCTAATCTTCAAAC